>OFFG01000082.1_pt1 | contig 90683 bp, 80 predicted proteins | sample 1521331 | NCBI WGS metagenome assembly OFFG01 (sample SAMEA3504129, study PRJEB24116) | mouse gut metagenome | biome: mouse gut; feature: mouse-associated habitat; material: faeces | place: Denmark | collected 2011 | reverse complement strand
CGTACAGTGGTGTGGGAGGTCGGCTGCTCAACTAATGGGTAGCCTCCTACCCGATATAAATAATTTGTAGAGGTGATATATTATAGAAAAGACAATTAGCATAGATAGTCTGCAATACGGTCAATCCATACAAAACAGCGAAATCTTGCAGTTTATCATAGACAATGGTATCATAAACCTTAACGATGTACAGAACAGTATAGAGGCTATGAAGAAAAAAGAATTATTAGCAAAGCATCCGTATAAAATATGGCGGGGAAAGGATGGTGAGTGGTATACCAAGTTAGTAGCAGAAGACGGATCAAAGAAACTGCGGCATAGAAAAACAAGAGAAGAATTAGAGAATGTTATAGTCGAGCATGTACAAAAAGTAATAGACTGTCCGACAATAGAAAGAATCTTTTATGAATGGCTGGATGTAAGATTGGAACGTGGGGAAATTGAAAAATCTACATACAGCAGATACGAGAGAGATTTTGTCCGATATTTCATAAAAATTAAAGACTGCAAGGTACAATCTCTGACCGAACTAGAACTTGAGGACTTTATCAAAAGAACCATTCAGGAACAAAAGATGACGAGAAAAGCCTTTAGTAATATGAGGACACTGGTATATGGGATTTTCCGTTATGCCAAGAAAAAGAGACTGGTAGACTTCTCAATCAAATCTACGATGGATGATATTGAGTTTTCCAAGAACGAATTCCAAAAGATATGTCATGAGGATAATGAACAGGTATTCATGCTGGATGAAGAGGCGAAGATCATTGAATATCTGGAAGCTCATCAGGATTTGCTCAATTTAGGACTGCTCTTACTTTTCAAGACGGGACTGCGGATTGGAGAACTTACGTCGCTAAATAAAGAAGACATCCGCGAGAAGCAGATACATATTTCAAAGACGGAGACGATCTATCAGGACAAAGACGGCAAGACACATTACGACATAAAGCCGTTTCCCAAAACAGAGGCGGGTGTCAGAGATGTAATCATTCCTGATAACTGTGTATGGATTCTTGATAAAATCAGAAGATTATGTCCGTTTGGACAGTATGTGTTTATGCAGGATGGAGAACGGATACGGAGTTATGTATTTCGGACAAGGCTGTACACTAACTGTAAGAAGCTGGGCATAGTCGTCAAGTCGCCGCACAAGATTAGAAAAACTTATGGTTCCAAGCTGTATGATTCGGGCGAAGTTCCAGAGTCCTTTATGATGGAGCAGATGGGACATACAGATATTTCATGTCTAAAGAAACATTATTATTATAATCGTATGAATGATGAAGAAAAACGGCAGATCTTAAATCAGGTTAAGGCATTGTAATTTGAGGGAACAGAGGGAACAAAATGAAATCGCTGAAACCCTTGAAAACACTGGATTTTCAGAGTGACAGGCGGGGTTCGATTCCCCTACGAGCTGTTGACTGTTTATAACAGCCCAACCCTAAGAAGTGCTGGAAACCTCATATGATGCGGTTTGCGGCATTTTTTGTTTTGTTTGGGATCGGCAAAATAAGTAATCATCTGAGAATGATTAACTGAAAGAGAAAGGGGCTATGTAAAATGACATTGTAAGAAGCGGAAACAAAATTATCAGAAATAAAGAATCAAATAGCTGAATTTCTTTTGTAAAAACAGGATTGAAGAAAGCATAAAAATTGTATATAATGATAGGCGGAGTGCAGGATACCAATTTATTGATATCCGTATTTGTTGTTATTTGCAGAGTGATTTTATGGATTTATGGATTTCCTGTGTGGAATCTCCTGATATGATTCTGTATGAGTTATTAAGCAGCAAATGCACTGTGGCGCCGAAGCGACCCGACGCAGGCGGAGAATCCTGCAGACAGGATTCTTTTTTTGTATCTTGGCAAAGTGTGTTCTGTGATACAAAATCTATCGGGAAATGATGAAGGCGGTACGCACGAATTTATGAGTGTGCCAGCCAGGATAATTGAATGCGGAAGCGTGCGAAACATGCTTCTGTCTTCAGGAGTAGAACAATGAAATAAAGAAGTAAAGGGGAAACGGACATGAATAACATCAATCAGACAGGCAGCGGAGAGAATTCAGCCGGTAAGGCAGATATGGGAATATCGGCATTTACGTCGGTCCGCGCCAGAATCATATTTATGGCAATGGGAGCCATTGTGATAGTAGGTATGACGTTGATTGCTATTTTCAGTTCTATGTCGAGTAAGCAGTTTAAGGATATGGTAGTCTGTTATATGGACGATCTGGCTGAATCTTACGGGAAAACAATGAACCTGCGTGTGGCAGCGCTTGTTGAGGAAGGGAAGGAACCGGATACGGCATTTTGGGAGGAACTGGCAGGAGGTGTGAATATCATGGATCTGGACGGTTCCTATGCTTATATCGTAGATGGGAACGGAACGATGTGCTATCATCCAACGGCCAGCAAGATTGGAAGCCCGGTGGAGAATGAGGCGGTGAGCGGCGCTGTATCACAGATTCAGGCGGGCACCATCCCGCAGAAAACGGTTTCTGTGAAGTATGTATATAACGGGGAGAAGAAGTATGCAGCGTACAGCGTGACGGAGGATGGCTCCTACATATTTGTTATAACGGCGGATGAAGATGCGGCCATGAAGTCATCCGGCGGAGAGATGAAGTCTTCGGATGAGATTTTCTGGACCTGCATTTTTTGGGGCGGCATTACAATGTTGATCTGTATGGTGGCGGCATTCTTCTGCTGCAATGTGATCGTAAAACCTCTCAGACATATCGCGGAGGTGGCAATGAAGTTTGCAGGACTGGATTTCAGGGAGGATGAGAGTCAGAAGAAACTGAGCGAGAGAAAAGATGAGATCGGTGCGATCAGCCGGGCAGTGGATATTCTTAGAGAACAGCTTGTAGGTGTGATCGGCAGAATTGAGGAACACAGCGCCACGGTTATGGGGACTTCCCACAGGTTAAATACTGATACCGAGACGATTTTCAGCACGGTAGAACAGGTGGACCAGGCGGTTCAGGATATGGCGGACGGTGCCATGTCACAGGCGGATGAGACACAGAAGGCTACCGAAAATATTGTGTTGATGGGCAGTATGATTGAAGAGAACAGTATGGAGATGGAGGAACTGAATAAGACGGCGGAAGGCATGTATTCCTCCAGTGAAGTGGCGGCCAGAACGTTGGATACAATGGAAGAGGTGAACAGGAAAGCGCAGAGCGCGATCGAACTGATCTATGAACAGACTAATACAACGAATGAATCTGCGATGAAGATCAAAGCGGCGACTACGCTTATTACATCTATTGCGGAAGAAACGAATCTTTTATCCTTGAATGCCGCCATCGAAGCGGCCAGGGCCGGAGAACAGGGGAGAGGCTTTGCCGTTGTGGCGGAGCAGATCCAGAAACTGGCGGAGGAGTCAAATGAATCAGCGAAACAGATCGGACAGATCATAGCACTGCTGATGACCGATTCGGAGAAGGCGGTACGAACCATGAGCGAGGTCAAACAGGTCATGGAAGATCAGAATGAGAATGTGGGTATGACGAAGGAACGGTTCCTGGAGATGCACGATGGTATTGACAGAACGATCGACGGGATTCGGATTATCGCCGAGAAGATGGAGAGGATCGATAATACACGGATCAATGTGGTGGATATCGTACAGAATCTCACATCTCTTGCGCAGGAGAATGCCGCGGGTACTGAGGAGACTTCTGCATCGGTGACGGAGGTCGGAGAGCATATGTCCCGGATTTCCCAGAATGCTGCGGAACTGAGACAGATCGCAGATGATCTGCAGAGGGAGATGGAAGTATTTCGTTTATAAGATGAGCCGGGGATGCAGCGTTTCACGGGATATCTGCATGGCAGGAGTGGTATGATAAACTGCGGAGGATAAGAGGGGGACAAGAAACGTGAAAGATCAACTTGTAGGTGCGACTTATGATTCCATGACAGGCTTAATGGATCGAATGACCTTTTTCCAGGACGCAAATAGATGCAGGGAGCGCGGAGAAGGGGCACATATCATTCTGGTCCAGCTGTCGAGGCTGATGCAGATCAATCGTAAATACGGGGTGCCTGCCGGAGATCAGCTGATCCGTAACATTTCCCTGTGGCTGGCAGGGCTGGAGGATCATTACAATGTATACCGGATAGCAAATTCACGTTTGATGCTGCTTGGTCCGGCATGTGACCGGAAACAGGCTGATGAGATGGTTTTGCGTATCCGTGAGAGATTTGAGGAAAGCTGGCAGGTGACCTGTGAGGGGCATGGGCATACTATACTGGCGAAGGCATGTTTTATTCATCTGTTCCTTGAATCCGGAGACTCGGAGAATGATCTTTTGGATAAAATGAATTTTGGAATTTCGGTGTTGGAGAAGAACGGCAAAGGCAATATAGTCTTTTTTGATGAGGAGATCAGGAAAGATATGGAACACCGGAATTATATTCTGGAAGAGGTTCGCTTTGCGGTTGCAAATAAGTCTTTTATGATGTATTATCAGCCGATCTATAATTGTAAAGAAGGACGGTTTACATCGGCGGAGTCATTGATCCGACTGCGGGACAGGAAGGGAAACTTTATTTCTCCGGGAGAGTTTATTCCGATGGCGGAGGACAATGGTCTGATCGATCAGATCAGTTGGATCGTGCTGGAGAAAGTGTGCCGCTATCTGGGTGAGAACCCGCAGCTGCCACTTAATACGGTGTCTGTCAATATGACGGGACAGCAGATATCGGACGTTACTTTTATTGAACGAATTGAAACTCTGCTGGACAGCTGTCATCTGCCGGGGAGCCGGTTGCGTATTGAGATCACGGAGCGGACAGTTGCGGATGATTTTGAGGAAGTGAAAAAGGTGATGCGATATCTGGAGAGCAGGGGAATACACTTTTATCTGGATGATTTCGGGACCGGATACTCGAATCTTTCCAGTATGCTCTCGCTTCCTTTTGAAGTGATCAAATTTGACCAGTCATTGATACAAATCATGAAAGATGACCGGAGTGGGTGCAGGACAATCGCGCTGCTGGCAGAGATTATGCATGTAAATCATTTCGTGATCGTTGCGGAAGGCATTGAGACTGCATGGCAGGCACAGACAGCCAGGGAAACAGGAGTGGACCGCATTCAGGGATTTTATTATGCAAAGCCGCTTCCGGAGGAAGAACTGGAAAAATTTCTTGCAAATACCGGAAAAGAATGATATACTACTATAAGTATTATGAATAAAGGATGAGATAAAGAGTGGGCTTGCGAGTCCACTCTTTTATATGAGACGAATATGTATGCCGTTGGTAAAGCGGATATGACATTGGCAGTCGAGGAGAAATTGAAACTATTATATACGTACGTATCGGGGAATGTTTCTGAGTGATGATGAAAGAAGATCAGGAGGATATATGTCGAAAAGAGAAACATATGAGTTGAGAACGGAGCAGCTTCTGGCTCCCATTGCGGAGCAGTTTGGTGTGGAGATTTACGATGTGGAGTATGTCAAGGAAGGCAGTGACTGGTATTTGCGGGCCTATATTGACAAACCGGATGGAGTCAATATAGGTGATTGCGAGAATGTCAGTCGGGCATTGTCGGACGCACTGGATGCGGAAGATTATATAACGGATGCTTATATTTTAGAGGTCAGCAGTCCTGGGCTGGGTCGGACGTTGAAGAAGGAACGTCATCTGGAGAAGAGTCTGGGAGAGCAGGTAGAGGTCAAGACCTATAAACCTGTTGACGGACAGAAGGAATTTGCAGGGATTTTGAAGGCATATGACGGGGAGACGGTCACGATCGAGACGGAGGGCGTCGAACGCATTTTTAAGCGTTTGGAAGTCGCACTGATCAGATTGGCGCTGGATTTCTGAGCAGCAGAACCGTAAACAGTAAAATTGAGATAGACAGATCAACAGACATAGGAGGATAACGGAAAATGAATAAGGAGTTAATGGAGGCGCTGGACATACTGGAGAAAGAGAAAGATATCTCCAAAGAGACACTTTTCGATGCAATCGAGAATTCTCTGATCACTGCCTGCAAGAACCACTTCGGCAAGGCGGATAATGTGAAGGTGGAAATTGATAAAGAGACCTGTGATTTCCTGTGTTATGCCGAAAAAGAGGTTGTGGAGGAAGTGGAGGATGATGTGCTGCAGATCTCACTGGACGATGCACGGGAGATTTCCCATAAGGCTCAGCTGGGTGACATGCTTCATGTGGAGATCAAGTCTAAAGAGTTCGGACGTATCGCAACGCAGAATGCCAAGAACGTGATCCTGCAGAAAATTCGCGAGGAAGAGAGAAGCGTCATTTACAACCAGTATTATGAAAAGGAAAAGGATGTGGTGACGGGGATCATACAGCGTCATATCGGCAGGAATATTTCCATTAATCTCGGTAAGGCGGATGCTATTTTGAATGAAAGTGAGCAGGTTAAGGGTGAGAATTTCAGGCCGACGGAGCGAATTAAGGTATATATTCTGGAGGTGAAGAATACACCTAAAGGACCGAGAATACTTGTAAGCCGTACACATCCGGAGCTGGTAAAGCGTCTGTTCGAGGCTGAGGTGACGGAGATCAAGGACGGCACGGTGGAAATCATGAGCATTGCCAGAGAGGCGGGCAGCAGGACGAAGCTGGCAGTTCGATCCATCAATCCGAATGTGGATGCGGTAGGTGCCTGTGTGGGAATCAACGGTGTCAGGGTCAATTCCATCGTGGATGAGCTGCGTGGTGAGAAGATTGATATCGTAAATTGGGATGAGAATCCTGGTAATTTGATTCAGAATGCACTTTCTCCGGCTAAGATCGTGGCAGTGTTTGCGGATCCGGATGAGAAGACGGCCAAGGTGGTGGTGCCGGATTACCAGCTTTCGCTGGCCATCGGTAAAGAAGGACAGAATGCTCGACTGGCAGCCAGGCTGACCGGCTACAAGATTGACATCAAGAGCGAAACGCAGGCGAAGGATGCGGTGGGCTTCCGATATGAAGACTATGTCTATGACGATGAGGAATATGATGACGAGTCCTATGAGGGTGAGGAAGCCTATGATGAAGAGTATGATGAAGAGGCGGCGTACGATGAGGCCGAAGAGGAAATAGAAGAGACGGATGTGCGCGGTGAAGAAGGTTATGACGATGAAGACTATGACTTTGAGGAGGAAGTTTACGAAGACGACGGGGATGAAGAGTCCGGAGAGGAATCGGAGGAAGTATAGAGGACGGTAAAATTCCCGGAAGAGATCTGAGAGGATAGAAGTGTCTGTGACGGCATAAGACAATAGAGAGGATACGGTGATGGCGAAGAAGATTCCCATGCGGCAGTGTGTGGGCTGCGGCGAGATGAAAAGTAAAAAAGAGATGATGCGTGTCTTGAAAACGGCAGAAGACTCTATTGTTCTGGATATGACCGGCAGGAAAAACGGCAGGGGAGCTTATCTGTGTCAGGACAGGGAATGTCTGGCGAAGGCGCGGAAGAACAGAGGGCTGGAACGTTCTTTTAAGATGAGCATCCCGAAGGAAGTATATGAGAATCTGGAAAAGGAGTTCGAGGAGGGAGAACATGCAGAACAGACCGAATAAAGATCGGGTGTTATCCATGCTTGGTCTCGCCACTCGCTCCAGAAATGTTGTCAGTGGCGGATTTGCGACAGAGGAAGCAGTTAAGAACGGAAAAGCATATCTGGTTATCATAGCGGAGAATGCTTCGGATAACACCAGAAAAAAATATAGTAACATGTGTGAATTCTATAAGGTGCCATACAGATATTACGGTGAGAAGGATATACTGGGGCACGCGATCGGCAAGGAAGAACGTTCCTGTCTTGCTGTGACTGATGCGGGATTTGCAGATTCGATACAGAAGCATTTGGTAGATTCGAAATAGTTGGAGGTAGCGAGCATGGCGAAAATGAAAGTACATGAGCTGGCAAAGGAGCTGGAGAGGCAGAGTAAGGAGCTGGTCGCTTTTTTGCAGGATAAAGGATATGAAGTGAAGGCGGCACAAAGTTCAATCGATGAAGAGGCGGCGGCCCTGGTGCGTAAACAGTTCGGCGGCGGAAACAAGGGTGCGGATAAAGCGGCGGAGGTAAAGGCAGACAAGGCAGCAGCGCCGGCATCAGGCGGGCAGGCAGGGGCTAAAGCAGCGGCAGAGACTGAGAAGACAGCTGCCGGTGCAGTGCCGAAAGCAGAGAAAAAAGCTGAGGCAGCGCCGAAGACTGAGAGCAGGCCGGAAGCGTCTTCAAAGACGAAAACAGAGACGGGGGCAGCCCAGTCAAGAACGGATGGCAAGGCTCCGGTCAAACAGAATCCGGATGGCAGAAAAGGTGAAAACGGCAGAGGTGAGGCGCCTAAGAAGAAAAAGATCATCTTCGTGAGCAATCCACAGCATTCCAAGATGCAGGGTCAGGGGCAGGGACAACGGTCTTCACAGGGTGGCAGTCATGTCGGACGAAGAAACAATAACGACAATAGGGATAGAAGGCAGAATGGAAATGGTGCAAGGCCTGTTCAGGCGCAGAATGTGCCGCATAAGATCATAAGACCGACCCAGAAACCGATTCCCGTCACTGCGGAGCCTTATGAGGTGCGGCAGAGACAACAGCAGGAGCGCAGGCTGGAGCAGCGGCAGCAGGAGAAGCGTGAGCGTGAGCTGGAGCGAGAACGGGAACGTGAAAGAGAGCTGGAGAGAGAACGTGAGCGGGAGAAAGCAAAGGCGGCACAGGCTGCCAGGACGCCGCAGGAGCAGGGGAGAACAAGAAGTGCGGGAGAGAATCGCAGACCTGAAGGCCAGGGCCGTCCGTCTTATAATAACAATCAGGGCGATCGCCGGAGTGGCGGCCCTGGTGCAGGCCCTAACCGGGGCGGTGGAAATTTTGACCGCTCTCAGAGAGGCGTTGGCGGACAGGACAATCGATTTAAGAAGAATAACAATCAGAAGAGTTTTACGCCCGAGACACCTGTCAAGGACGTGGAGAAGCATAGAGAGGAAGAAAAGCGCAGAGTTAATCAGGACAGGGACAAACGTTCGAAAAAAGATCTGATCTATGAAGAGGATGATGCAGCTGTAAAGAACCGCAATAAAGCTGGACGCTTCATTAAACCGGAGAAGAAGGCGGAAGAGAAGGCAGAGGAGAAGATTAAAGTGATCACGGTTCCGGAATCATTGACGATCAAGGAGCTGGCAGATAAGATGAAGATTCAGCCGTCCGTGATTATTAAGAAACTTTTCCTGCAGGGACAGATCGTGACATTGAATTCCGAGATAAGCTATGAAGATGCGGAAAATATCGCGATTGAATATGATATTATCTGTGAGAAAGAAGTAAAGGTAGATGTCATTGAGGAGCTGTTGAAGGAAGATGATGAGGATGAAAATGCCATGGTGAGCAGACCCCCTGTTATCTGTGTTATGGGACACGTAGATCATGGTAAAACTTCCCTGCTGGATGCCATTCGTAAGACTAACGTGACGGATAAGGAAGCAGGCGGTATCACACAGGCAATCGGTGCTTACATGGTTACCGTTAATGGGCAGAGTATTACCTTCCTGGATACACCGGGCCATGAGGCGTTTACGGCGATGCGTATGCGGGGAGCCAATTCCACGGATATTGCGGTGCTGGTGGTTGCTGCGGACGATGGCGTTATGCCGCAGACGGTCGAGGCAATTAATCATGCCAAGGCGGCAGGCATCGAGATTATTGTTGCGGTGAACAAGATCGATAAGCCCAGTGCCAATATCGACCGTGTGAAACAGGAAATGACAGAGTATGAACTGATTCCGGTAGATTGGGGCGGATCTACGGAATTTGTGCCGGTGTCGGCCAAGTCGGGGGAAGGCCTGGAGGATCTTCTGGAGACGATTCTTTTGACGGCGGAAATTATGGAGTTGAAGGCGAATCCGAACAGAAATGCCAGAGGTCTGGTGATTGAGGCTGAGCTTGATAAGGGACGTGGTCCGGTTGCTACAGTGCTTGTTCAGAAAGGTACGCTTCACGTAGGTGATTTTATCTCGGCAGGCGCAAGCCATGGTAAAGTGAGGGCCATGATAGACGATAAGGGCAGAAGAGTCAAGGAAGCGATTCCTTCTACGCCGGTGGAGATTCTTGGTCTGTCGGATGTGCCCAGCGCCGGCGAAGTATTCGTCGTCCATGAAAATGACAAGAGTGCGAAATCTTATGCAGAGACTTACATGGCGCAGCATAAAGAAGAGATGCTTGCAGATACTAAACAGAGAATGTCTCTGGATGATCTGTTTAATCAGATTCAGGAAGGTAACCTGAAGGAATTGAACCTGATCGTGAAAGCGGATGTGCAGGGCAGTGTGGAAGCTGTTAAGCAGAGTCTGATGAAGCTGTCCAACGAAGAAGTTGTTGTAAAATGTATTCATGGCGGCGTAGGCGCCATCAATGAGTCTGATGTATCCCTTGCATCTGCGTCATCGGCAATCATCATCGGCTTCAATGTAAGGCCGGATACGACAGCTAAGGCTGTGGCCGAGCAGGAAGGCGTGGATGTGAGACTGTATAAGGTTATCTATCAGGCGATCGAAGACATAGAGGCGGCCATGAAAGGTATGTTGGATCCGATCTTCGAGGAGAAAGTTATCGGTCATGCGGAGGTTCGCCAGATCTTCAAAGCGTCCGCTATCGGTAATATTGCCGGTTCTTATGTGCTTGACGGGGAGTTCCAGAGAGGCTGTAAGATTCGTATCACCAGAGAAGGCGAACAGATTTACGAAGGCGCACTGGCTTCTTTGAAACGGTTTAAAGACGATGTCAAGGAGGTAAAGGCTGGATTTGAATGTGGTCTTGTGTTTGATGGATTTGATAAGATGCAGGAGCTGGATATTGTAGAAGCATATGTTATGGTTGAGGTGCCTCGCTGATTTCGGTTTCGAGCGGCTATAGTAAACTACCATCATGCTCAGCCTGCCGCCTGGCGGGCCGCATGGCCATCCATGCTGTGAAAGTCGAAGACTTTCATAGCAAACGGCAAATTTATTTGTCGTTTGCTATAAGATGGACTCTGTTTGTGAGAAGCAGAAAGGAAAGCGTAAGAGCAGGTGAATAATCTGTGGGCAGCAGAAAGGAGTCGGGTATAATGCGTAAGAACAGTGTTAAGAATACCAGGATTAACGGAGAAGTACAGCGCGGGCTGGCCAAGATCATCAGAGGGGAAATCAAGGATCCCAGAATTGCCATGATGACCTCGGTGGTGGCGGTAGAGGTAGCGCCGGACTTAAAGACATGTAAGGCCTGGATCAGTGTGCTGGGGGATGAGACTGCGCAGGCGGATACGCTGGCTGGTCTTGAAAGTGCGGAAGGTTATATTCGCAGTCTGTTGGCTAAGAAGATCAATCTGCGTAACACGCCCCAAATTACTTTTATCCTGGATCAGTCGATAGCTTATGGTGTGAATATGTCTAAAAAGATAGACGAGGTGATCGGCAGAGAAGGAGGCAATATAATAAATGAAGATAATCGATGAAGTGAAAAACGCGGCTTCAATAGCAATCAGCGGTCATATCAGGCCGGATGGGGACTGCGTCGGTTCGGTTATGGGACTGTATCTTTACTTAAAGAAAGAACTTCCCGGAGCGGAAGTAGATGTGTTTCTTGAGAAACCGGCGGAGATATTTGACTGTATCAGCCATATTGAAGAAATTAAATCTGAAATTAATACGGATAAAATATATGATGTTTTTATTGTTTTAGATTGTGCAGACGATCGGCTGGGAGATGCAGGACCTCTTTTTGAAAATGCAGGAAAGAGGATCAATATTGATCATCATATCAGCAATCCGGGGTGCGGGGATGTGCGCATTGTGGAGGCGGACAGAAGCTCCACAGCGGAATTGCTTTATGATCTGATGGATGCAGATAAGATCGACAGGGAAATCGCAACAGCTCTTTATATCGGGATTATTCATGATACCGGGGTGCTGCGGTATTCCAATACATCGCCGCGGACACTGCAGGTTGCGGCGGAATTAATTAAATATGGATTTGATTTTTCTGATATCATTCAAAAGACGTTTTATGAAAAGACCTATGTTCAGACGCAGATCATGGGCAGAGCGGTTTTGGAGAGTGTCAGGTTTATGAATAACAGGTGTATTGTCAGTATGGTATCCCGGCGCATGATGGACTTTTATCAGGTGGGTCCGAAGGATCTGGAGGGGATTGTGAATCAGCTTCAGGTTGTGAAAGATGTGGACTGCGCTATTTTTATGTACGAGACAGGAACACTTGAGTATAAAGTGAGCCTGCGTTCTAACGGCAGTGTGGATGTGGCATCTGTGGCCATGAAGTTTGGCGGCGGCGGCCATGTCCGTGCAGCAGGGTGTACGATGAACGGTACATATCATGATAATATCAATAACCTGTCGAAAGGGATTGCCGAGCAGCTGAACATAAAATAGTAAGGGCAGAGGCGTACTTATGTATAACGGAATCATAAATGTATATAAGGAGGCAGGCTACACATCGCATGATGTGGTAGCCAGACTCCGTGGTATCTGTAAAATGAAAAAAATCGGACATACAGGAACACTCGATCCAGAGGCGGTCGGCGTGCTTCCTGTATGTTTAGGTTCGGGCACAAAGCTGTGCGATCTTTTGACCGACTGGGACAAGGAGTATGTTGCAGTGCTCTGCCTCGGTGTGGTCACCGACACACAGGATATGACCGGACAGGTGATAAAGAAGTGTGAGCCGGATGTGGCAGAGGCTCTGCCGGAAGAGACGGTAAGAGAGACTGTCATGGGATTTCTCGGGGAATACGATCAGATCCCACCCATGTACTCGGCATTGAAGGTCAACGGCAGGAAGCTGTATGAGCTGGCGCGGGAAGGCAAAGAAGTGGAACGTAAGCCAAGAAGGGTACTGATCAAAGAACTGGAGATTCAGGAAATCGCATTGCCCCGGGTCAAAATGCGGGTGGTCTGTTCCAAAGGAACTTATATCAGAACCTTATGCCATGATATAGGAGAAAAGCTGGGCTGCGGCGGCGCAATGGAGTCTCTGACCCGGAGCAGGGTGGGAATCTTTAACCTGGAAAAGGCTTTGACTTTAGGGCAGATTGAAGCGTTGCGCGACCGGCAAAAGCTGGATGATGTGATAGTGAAGCCGGATGAAGTTTTTGTGAAGGATCCGGCTGTCGTGGTGACAGATCGTGGACGGAGAATGGCAGAAAACGGTAATCTGCTCCACATGGAAGATCTGAGTACGGAAATATGCTGTTTGGACGGAGAACAGCTCAGAGTGTATGATGCCACGGGAAAGTTTTACGGCATCTACCGATATTGTAAAAAAACAGGTGCTATGAAACCGGTCAGGATGTTCCTCTGACGGGATGTGCAATCAGCAGGGAGAGTTGCGGGAACGAGCAGTGAGGAAGCAACAGCGATAGAAATCAAACAGGAATAAGATGAGCATGCAGATTATAGAACAGACGACAACGTTTCAACTGAATCAGAGAAGTGCCGTGGCCATCGGTAAATTCGATGGTGTCCATCTGGGGCATCAGGAGCTTATCCATAAGATCATCGGACAGAAGGAACGAGGCTATCTGGCCACAGTGTTTACTTTTGATACATCGGCAGCAGCTTTTTTTGGCGGAGAGGCGAAAGAATTGACCACGCGGAAAGAAAAGCGGAAGCTCTTCGAGCAGATGGGGGTTGACGTACTGATTGAGTTTCCAATGAATGCAGTAACGGCAGCTACGGAGCCGGAAGAATTTGTACATCATTATTTGGCGGAGCAGATGATGGCGGCTTATATCTGTGCGGGACCGGATCTGTCTTTCGGGAAGAAAGGCGCCGGTAACCATGCACTTCTGGCACATTTTGCCAAAGAATATGACTATTGTGTGGAACTGATCGATAAAGTCATGGTGGAAGGCGTGGAAGTCAGCTCCACCAGAGTGAGAGAGGCGGTCAGACAGGGGAAGATGAAAGCAGCAGCACGTATGCTTGGTGAGCCGTATAGCATCAGCGGCCGTGTGGAACATGGAAAGAAGCTTGGCCGAAGGATTGGCATGCCCACTGCCAATTTGATACCGGAGGGGGATAAATTGCTGCCGCCCAATGGCGTGTATTATTCCAGAGTTGTGACAGACGACAGGTGTTACAAGGGCATTTCCAATGTCGGATGTAAGCCCACCGTGAGTGACAGTGCCGCCATGGGGGTGGAGACTTACCTGTATGATTTCGCCGGAGATCTTTATGGTGCGGATATTTTAGTGCAGCTTTTGGAGTTTCGCAGGCCGGAAATGAAATTTGACGGGGTGGAAGCTCTCAAAGCGCAATTGGCACAGGATATTGATGCCGGAGAGACATATTAATTATATGCTCTGAGCCAGAATGCGATGACAGAGGAGCATTTTTATAGAAGATTGGGCTTGCCAGTATATGCTGTTTTCGATAAAATATAGTTAACCGCTGAGAGGCAGGTTGAGCATGAGAGGCTTTATTATTAAGTACAATGGTGTTACTGATACAGCGTTACATATACATAAGAAGGGAATTATATACAGATGAATCCAGCGATCATTCTTTCCATGGCAGGTGGTTTGGGACTGTTCTTGTACGGCATGCGTATCATGAGCGACAGTATTGAGAAAGTTGCCGGAGCAAAACTAAGGGGTATTCTGGAGCGGCTGACGACGAACAGGTTTACCGGTATTCTGGTGGGGATTTTCTTTACGGCGGTTATTCAATCATCATCGGCGTGTACGGTTATGGTAGTCAGTTTCGTTAATTCGGGGTTGATGACGTTGACACAGGCGGCGGGGGTTATCTTCGGAGCGAATATCGGTACAACGGTGACGGCTCTTCTGGTATCTTTCAAATTGGAGAAAGTTGCCCCGGTGATTCTGCTTGTGGGCGTATTGATCGTTATGTTCTGTAAGAAACAGAAGCTGTCGCGGTGGGGGGAAGTCATTATTGGCTTTGGTGTCCTGTTTATGGGGTTAAGCACGATGTCAGGCGCTATGGCGGGCATGAAGGATTCCCCGGCAGTTGTACATATGTTTGCCTCTCTTCAGACACCGATTCTGGCGGTGCTTCTGGGAGCAGTGCTGACGGCAGTCATTCAGAGTTCCTCTGTCACAGTCAGTATCATGGTATTGCTTGCCAATCAGGGACTGATGGGGATGGACATCGGTATGTTTATTATTCTCGGCTGTAATATCGGAGCCTGTACTTCGGCACTGCTGGCTTCTCTGAACGGTAAGAAAGATGCCAAGCGAGCGGCTGCTATTCACTTAATCTTTAATGTGATCGGAACGATCATCGTCTATATTATCTTTAGATTATGCGTGCATCAGATCGTGGAAATGCTTATATATGTGACAGGAAATAATCTGGGGCGTGTCGTTGCCTATGCGCATATTGCAATCAAGGTTTTTCAGGTGATCATTATGATGCCTTTTATTCAGGGTATCGTTAAACTTACCTATCTGTTTGTGTCCGGGGATGATAAGAAGGTAGGGTACAGGGACAGTTATCAGTTAAAGTATATCGGGGAGAAGTCGGTTTTGAATCCTGCGACGGCGGTTGTGGAGGCCATTAAGGAACTGGATCGTATGGCGTCCCTTGCTACGGAAAATTTGAATCGTGCCATGAATGTGCTGATGACACTGGATCAGGATGAGATTGAAGAGGTGAGGGAAGTGGAGAAGAATATCGATTTCCTGAGCCATGCGATTACCAACTATCTGGTGAAGATCAACCAGACGACACTGCCGATCGAAGACCTGAAGAATATTGGAGCACTGTTCCATGTGGTAAATGATATTGAGCGGATCGGCGACCATGCCGAGAATATCGCAGAGGCTGCCGTACATCGGATCGAGACCGGAGTGGGATTCTCGAAGGATGCGCAGAAAGAGCTGGGCGAGATGCTGGATATGGTCAACACGCTGCTTCGGTTTTCTGTGGAAATGTTTGTCAAGAGCACGGAAGAACATATGGAGGACGTGGTGCATCTGGAGGATGCTATTGACGAGAAGGAGAAAGAGCTGCAGCAGAAGCATATTGACAGGCTTTCTAATAACGAGTGTTCTCCGGAGGCCGGGGCATTGTACTCGGATATTATATCCGGACTCGAACGGGTTGCGGATCATGCTGTTAACATTGCTTTTTCCAATAATTATGGGGAAGATATTCCAGCGTGAAAATAGTTATTTGACAGATGACGCTTCTGCTGTTATAATAACTCTCGGAAATGTTACAGAATTATTACAAAGTATGAACGAAATGTGTAACAGATTCTATGTGTACGATCGGACAGCGATGAAAGCCTCTGCTGACCGGGGTGCCGGATTAAACCCGAGAGGATGAACATAAGTTATGAAAAGAAGAGAGATCATGTACCTGCTGGCTGGTTGTCTGTTACTTTTTTTACCGCTGCAGACGAGAGCTTCTAACATTCCGGATCTTTTGCCGATAGGAACGATCACAGCAGAAACGATAGAAGGTGGAGATACGTCAGAAGACGCGGCGCGTGAGGAGGAAGCGAAGACAGAGATGACCACAGAGGAGGCGGATACGTCAGACGAAACCGACAGGGAAGAAGACGATGCTGCTGACAGTGAAACCGGAACGGAAAGTGAAACTGTGGGTGTGACGGGTGGAATAGAGAGCCGCGATGTCAAAGAGGATGGAGATGAACAGAGCGAAGATTCTGTAAATGCGAAGGAGGAGTCGACGCAGAAGGGCAGTTCCCTGAAAGAAATTCTGGGCGACGGTATCGGTTCCGGGATGATCCTGGAAGAGACCAAGACGGAAATAGAGTATGCCAGGGCGTATGAGAAAGCTCAAAATGCCAACTGGGGATATACGAATCTGGGAATTGCCAATGTGGACAATAATCTGAATATCCGTGCGGCTGCGGCGGATGACGGCAAGCTGGTTGGCAAGCTTCCAAAGGATGCAGCCTGTGAGGTGCTGGACAGTGATGATACATGGGCTCATATCAGATCCGGTAAGGTGGATGGATATGTCAGTATGGAATATCTATTGACGGGAATACCGGCCAAGCGCAGAGCAGAGGAGTTGGCAGTGACTATGGCGCGTGTCACGACAGACAGTCTGAAGGTCAGGGCGCAGGCCAACACGGATTCCGAGGTGATCACGCTGGTGCCGAATGGGGAAGAACTGGAAGTGGCCGGTGTAGAGGGCGACTGGGTCAGAGTTTATCTGGACGATGAGGAAGTGTTCGTTTCGGCGGAGTATGTGGAAGTCAGTTCTGAGTTGGCGACGGCAGTCACGATGACAGAGCTGTTTTATGGACAAGGTGTATCCGATGTGCGAGTGGATCTGTGTCAATATGCGAAAGAGTTCTTGGGAAATCCTTATGTGTGGGGCGGTACGAGTCTGACGAAGGGAGCGGACTGCTCCGGCTACGTGTTAAGTATTTTTAAGAAATACGGCGTGAGCCTGCCGCATTCTTCGGTGGCTCAGGCGAACTGTGGAACGACCATCAAAGTATCGGAGGCACAGCCGGGAGACCTGATTTTCTATGCTAATGGCAGAACCATCAATCATGTGGCTATCTATATCGGCGGCGGTCAGGTGATTCATGCCAGCAACCCTAAGACAGGGATCCGTATTTCCAATGTGTCGTACAGAAGTCCGGTTAAGGCGGTCAGAATCCTGCAGGATTAAGTGTAAGTGATCTTTGACAGTAGTGTCAGTAAGGCCGGGTAACAGTTCAGCTTTGCACTGTGGTTACATGGTAACCACGCGTGACAGTGAAGCCGAAGGCTGAACTGTTACAAGGCCGGCGGTGACTCTGATACAAAATGCTTTACAAGCTATACTATGTATGGTAGAATAGTCGATGTGTGAAGTGCAGAAGCCCTTTACAAATAAGACACAGCTGACACTCGGAGACGGGAGGCTCCAACCCGATCTTGGTGTCCGGCGGTTAAAGGGATTATAGATCGATCCCCTGCAGGAAAGGAGAAAAAATGATTTCTAAAGAAAAGAAAACAGCAGTTATTAATGAGTATGCAAGAACACCTGGTGATACAGGGTCACCGGAGGTACAGGTGGCGGTTCTTACAGCCAGGATTCAGGAGTTGACGGAGCATCTTAAGGCGAATCCGAAGGATCACCATTCCAGACGCGGTCTGCTTAAGATGGTTGGTCAGAGACGCGGCCTGCTCGCTTACCTGAAGAATAAGGATATCACGAGATATCGTTCTCTGATTGAAAGACTCGGACTGAGGAAATAAGATCAAGAAGGCGGATGTAAGGCTGGATTATATCCAGTCTCGTTCGCCTTTTCGGTTTCATCATGGCAGGAGAACGTCCGGTGGAAATGACTTTGTGGAAATATATTTTATGAAGTCAGATGATACGGCGTGGAGCAAATGGCGATGTATGGGTAGAAGAAGCATCCGAGACCACAAATATACGTACAAGGAGCAGCAGTGAGAGGAAAGCCGCCGCTTTGTGCAGATATTTGTAGTTTCGGCATCTTCTGCCTGTCATATAGTATGTTTTCGCAGAGTGGATATGAGTGGACGCAGGTCTGCACCATGGAGATATTTTCACATTATGACTATGCTTTCACTTTGCGGGAACGAGAGAAAAGGAGAGATGATCATGTATAAGACTTATACAATGGAACTGGCCGGCCGCACCCTTCGTGTGGATATTGGCAGAGTAGGTAAACAGGCAAATGGCTGCGCTTTTATGCAGTATGGAGAGACAACAGTATTATCAACGGCCACGGCGTCGGAGAAGCCGAGGGAGGGAATTGACTTCTTCCCCTGCAGTGTTGAATATGAAGAGAAGCTGTATTCCGTAGGGAAGATTCCGGGTGGCTTTAATAAGAGAGAGGGCAAGGCTTCTGAGAATGCGGTTCTTACCAGCCGCGTGATCGACAGACCGATGCGTCCCTTGTTCCCGAAGGATTACCGTAATGACGTTACACTGAATAATATGGTTATGAGTGTGGATCCGGCATGTCGGCCGGAACTGGTAGCGATGATTGGAACGGCTATCGCAACCTGCATTTCAGATATCCCGTTCGACGGACCCTGTGCAATGACGCAGATGGGAATGGTGGACGGAGAGCTGATCGTGAATCCTTCCCAGGAGCAGTGGGATAAAGGCGATTTGAAGATGACGGTTGCTTCTACGGCACAGAAAGTGATGATGATAGAGGCGGGTGCGAATGAAGTGCCGGAAAACAGAGTGCTGGAGGCGATCTATAAAGCACATGAGGTGAATCAGACGATCATTGAATTTATCAATAAGATCGTTGCGGAAGTGGGTAAGCCGAAGCATACCTATGAAAGTTGTGCGATTCCGGAGCAGATGTTCGAGGATATGAAGAAGATCATAACACCTGAGGAGATGGAGACAGCTGTCTTCACGGATGAGAAGCAGGTGCGTGAGGAGAATATCAGAAATATCACGGCTAAGCTGGAGGAGGCATTTGCGGAGAACGAAGAATATCTTGCGGTGCTGGGTGAGGCGGTATACCAGTATCAGAAGAAAACGGTGCGCAAGATGATCCTGAAAGATCATAAGCGTCCGGACGGCCGGGCATTGGATCAGATCAGGCCCCTTGCGGCGGAAGTGGATATTATTCCGAGAGTACACGGTTCTGCTATGTTCACGCGTGGTCAGACACAGATCTGTAATGTGTGCACGCTGGCGCCGTTGTCGGAAGTTCAGAGAGTGGATGGCTTGGATGAAAATATAACGAGTAAGAGATATATGCATCATTACAATTTCCCGTCTTATTCTGTAGGGGAGACGAAGGTAAGCCGCGGACCGGGCAGAAGAGAGATCGGACATGGAGCGCTGGCGGAGAGGGCGTTGATCCCGGTACTGCCTTCCGAGGAAGAATTCCCGTATGCGATCCGTACGGTATCCGAGACGTTTGAATCCAACGGTTCTACCTCTATGGCTTCCACCTGTGCATCCTGTATGTCACTGATGGCGGCAGGCGTGCCGATCAAGAAGATGGTTGCAGGTATTTCCTGTGGTCTTGTGACTGGAGATACAGATGACGATTTCGTATTGCTGACAGATATTCAGGGACTGGAAGACTTTTTCGGTGATATGGACTTTAAGGTTACGGGTACCCATGACGGTATCACGGCGATCCAGATGGACATTAAGATCCATGGACTGACAAAGCCGATCGTGGAAGGAGCCATTGCAAGATGCCGTGAGGCAAGAGAATTCATTATGGCTGAGTGTATGGTGCCGGCTATCGCGGCGCCTCGTAAGGAAGTTGGACCTTATGCGCCTAAGATCATTTCCGTACAGATCGATCCTGAGAAGATCGGTGACGTAGTGGGGCAGCGTGGTAAGACCATCAACGAGATCATCGCCCGCACAGGTGTTAAGATTGATATTACCGATGACGGACAGGTGTCCGTATGCGGTACAGATAAGAGCATGATGGATAAGGCTGTGGAGATGATCAAGACGATCGTGACAGACTTCGAAGAGGGGCAGATCTTTAAGGGAACCGTGGTCAGCATCAAAGAGTTCGGAGCTTTTGTTGAGTTTGCACCCGGCAAGGAAGGAATGGTCCATATCTCCAAGATTGCCAGAGAGAGGATCAATCATGTAGAAGACGTGCTGACTTTAGGAGATAAAGTGACAGTAGTCTGTCTTGGCAAGGATAAGATGGGCAGAATGAGCTTCTCCATGAAGGATGTGGCTCAGGTTTAGAATGTTTTTGTTGGAAGAATATTTGTTTACAGGTGAATGGCTGAAAGGCAGCAAAGTGGATTTTGTCTGCGAAACAGAACGCAGCAGATTGGAATGAGAGGTGGCTGGAAAATACCCGAACACCGGGTATTCTTCATATAGGCTTGAGATTCCGCAGGGCGAAAGCATGGAGGGTATCATGAATAAATCAACCATACTGATTGTCGACGACGTAGATATTAACAGAGAGATTCTTTGTGAGATGTTTCATGACTATGAAACAATTCAGGCAGCTAACGGTAAAGAGGCTATGGATATCATTGCAGCCAAGCCTGAGGAGATTTCAGTTGTCCTTTTGGATGTTGTTATGCCTGTTATGAATGGCGTTGAAGTACTGGAAGAGATGAAAAAGCGTAACTGGATCGACAACATTCCAGTGCTTTTGATCACTGGTGAGGCAACAACGCAGATCGAGCGTGATGCCTATCGGCTGGGTGCAAGCGATATTATTAAGAAACCGTTTGACGCCTATATTGTAAAACAGCGTACCAGAAACGTGATCGATTTGTACTATAATAAGCGTCATCTGGAAGAAATGGTGGAAATACAGACGAAAGTGCTGCGTAAGCAGGCAGAAGAACTGCGTCATATGAACGACCATATCATAGATGTTATGAGTAATGTGGTGGAGTTCCGTAATCTGGAATCCGGAGACCACGTTAAGCGTGTAAAGACATTTACGAATATACTGGCAAAGCATGTGGCTAAGGAGCATCCGGAGTATGGCCTTGATGAGAATATGATCAATATCATTACTTCTGCTGCGGCCCTGCACGATGTAGGTAAGATCGTGATACCCGACGGTATTCTCCTGAAGCCGGGTAAGCTTTCCGATGAAGAATTTGATGTGATGAAGTCTCATACGACCAGGGGCTGTGATGTCATTGATATGTTGGGAGACATTCAGCAGGGTGAATACCGCAGGGTCAGCTATGAGATCTGCAGACATCATCATGAGCGGTATGACGGAAGAGGTTATCCTGATCACTTGAAGGGGGAAGAGATTCCGATCGCGGCTCAGATTGTGTCTGTAGCCGATGTATATGATGCTCTGGTACATAAAAGAGTCTATAAGGCGGCATTCCCGTTGGATGTAGCATATGATATGATTATTAACGGTAAATGCGGGATTTTCTCTCCGAAATTGATGGAGTGTCTGGGATCGGCCAGAGAAGAATTTGAGGCAATTGTTATAAACAGCCAGAAAGAGGCATAAACAGTAACACCATGAAAGTATCAGCTTTCATGGTGTTATTTTAGTATATATTCTGATGTTATTTACCAGGCCGCTGCCGATTTATCGGCCTTCTCTTCACAGTATTTACAACGGTAGATTTCCTTCTTTTCATCAGCAAGTACGAAAATATGGGGAAGTTCCTGTTCTATGGAAGTGATGCAGCGTGGGTTTCGGCATTTGATCACGTTTCGGATCTCCTTTGGCAGGATAAGCTCTTTCTTGTCTACGATCTTTCCGTCTTTGATCACATTGACGGTTATATTGTGGTCTATGAAGGCCAGAACATCCAAATTCAAGGTATTAATGTCACATTCTACTTTCAGGATATCTTTTTTGCCCATCTTATTGCTGCGGGCATTTTTGATGATCGCCACGGTGCAGTCCAGCTTGTCCAACTGCAGATGGTGATAGATGGAGAGACTTTTGCCGGCTTTGATATGATCCAGTACGAAGCCTTCTTCGATTTTTCCTACATTTAACATGTTCATTTCCTTTCCTGGTTATATTGTTTGGTTTGCTGCAGGCAGATCTCGTGAATGAGCTGTGCCTGTCTTTGCCGTTTAATCTGCAGACTTAAGCAAAGTGAGGATCAGAGCCATTCTGACATAGACGCCGTACTGCGCCTGTTTGAAATAGACGGCCCGTGGATCGTCATCTACTTCCACGGAGATTTCATTGACCCGCGGGAGCGGATGCAGCACCAGCATATCCGGCTTTGCCGATTTCATTTTTTCTTTATTCAATATATAGAAATCCTTTAAACGGACATAATCTTCTTCATTGAAAAAACGTTCCCGCTGGACCCTGGTCATATACAATAGATCCAACTGTGAAATGCTGTCCTCCAGCCGGATCACTTCCTCATAAGTAATTCCTTTCTCACGCAGCATATCCGTGATATAATCAGGAACTTTCAGCTCCGGAGGAGAGATGAAAATAAAATGGATATCGGTATAACGAATCAGAGCGTTGATCAGTGAGTGCACGGTTCGTCCGAATTTCAGATCGCCGCAGAGACCGATGGTAAAATTTCCAAGCCTTCCTTTTAGGGCACGGATCGTCAAAAGATCGGTCAAGGTCTGCGTTGGATGCTGGTGTCCACCGTCTCCGGCATTGATCACCGGAATACGGGAACGCTCGGCAGCAACCATGGGAGCACCCTCCTTGGGATGGCGCATGGCACAGATATCAGCGTAGCAGGAAATAACTCTGATCGTATCGGATACACTTTCTCCTTTGGAAGCCGAGGAGGAGCCGGCGTCTGAGAAGCCCAGTACCTGTCCGCCCAGATTCAGCATGGCAGCTTCAAAGCTGAGTCTTGTCCGGGTACTGGGTTCATAGAAGCATGTAGCCAGCTTGCGGCCTGTGCATGCATGGGCGTATTTGGCGGGATCAGCCTCGATATCTTCGGCCAGATCGAAAAGCATGTCAAGTTCTTCTACGCTGAAGTCCAGTGGGTTCATCAGATGTCTCATAAATTATTCTACCTCTTTCTCAGTAATTTTGTTTCTCAAAAAAATAGAAGAGAATACTCTCTTCTATTTAAAATATGGAACTATGATTGAAAGGACAACAAGTCTTCTACAGGTTTCCTTCTGGGAGCGGCAGGTGCCTCATCGGGATAGCCAACGGGAATAAGAGCCACCAGCTCTCTGTCTTCCGGCAGCTGCAGCATGGTCTCGATAGAGGCCTGATCGAACAGGCCGAGGATAACTGTGCCAAGCCCCTGTTCATAAGCGGCAAGGCAGAAAGTCTGAGATGCGACACCGGCATCATACATCTGCCAGCCGTCACCACGTGGTGTGCTGAAAGAACCGTCACGCTCGTAACCGCTGCGATTCTTAATTACGGTAACGGCAACCAGAACCGGAGCACCGGAGATGATCGGAGCGTTGCCGGGATAAAGAGAAGTGCCTTCTTCAGCGATTTTTTCTTTCAGGTCACCTTCGATAACGATATAGCGGGTGATTTGTGTATGCTTCCAACTGGGAGCATAAGATGCGGTCTCGACGATCTGTGCCAGCAGATCATGAGAAACCGGCTCGGCTTTAAATTTGCGGATACTTCTGCGTCCCAGGATACATTCTTTTGCAGTCATGGATTTGCCCTCCTTATAGTGTGTGATTAGTCCGAATTCCCTATATTTTGTATATCATATCATAAAGAGGAACGAGTTTCAAGCTGTACACTTCGGGCCTTAAAAATTTGTCAAAAAGAAGGGGGTGTGTTATAGTAAGATATGTATGTAAGCTGACAGGTGTGATGTTTTTGGAATGGAGGTAACGATGGAGACAAGGACAGAGGCATTGGAGCAGGAATTGAAGGTTAACAGAGGCGATGACGATCGTGATACAGGAGAGAGGAAGGAATATGTGGAACGGAAACGCTGGGTATTTTTGGGGCTTCCTTTTACATTTACGAAGTATACGGTGTCGGATGAAGTGATCACCATCAATGAGGGCCTTTTGAATACAAAAGAGAACGATTGTTATTTATATAAAATACAGGATGTGGAACTGCAGGTAAGTTTGGCAGAACGGATTTTTGGATTGGGTACGGTAGCATGCTATACGGGCGACAATACACACCCGCAGCTGTTTCTGACGCATATCAGGAATGCCAGGGAAATCAAGAACTATATCCTGAAAGCAGCGGAAGAGGCAAGGAGAAAGCGCCGCACCTTAAATACATTGAATATCAATGCATCTGATATCGACGAGGATGATCTGTAGGATTAATCTTCCGATCAGATGGTTCGATGAGTTTCTTCTGTTTCCAGGAGAAGATGTTCGAACAGCAGTCCGGCGGCAAACCAGCAGGGAGCGTAATCCAGGCGAATTACTTTGGCAATGTTCCAGCGGGAGCGTTCGTAATTCCAGGGACACAGTTCCCGTCTGCGCAGAAGAATGCCGGTCAGAAATTCCCCGGTAAAGATGATTCCGGTATAGACCAGACCGCGGAAAATGAAATTCTGATGGCGGAGCAGGCGGCAGAGGGGAGCCAGTAAGGCTGCCAGTCCATAGATGGGAAACATCCAGATCGAGGTGACGCCGGGCAGTTTGAAGTCCCTTCTGCGGAATGCCTGGAAAGCGGTAAAGGTAATTTCAAGAAACCAGCCGAGCAGGCCGCAGTGGATATAATTGTGAATAAACTTTCGCATAGTATTTTGTTCCTTTCCGGTTTGTCTGCACAACTGTGTTAAAGGCCACAGGCCTGCACGGCAGCAGGATATCTCTATCAGGATTGCCATAACCGGGGTATTATATACGTACAGATTGGAAATAAGCGGTGTCGTTAATGAATGGAAGCAGTGGAATGAGAAGTCGGTCCTGTGAGAGGGGAGGCGTACATGAATTATAAAGAAGCGATGGTTTATATGGAGGATCTTGGCCGGTATGGAAGTGTCATGGGGCTTTCATCCATGCGTGAATTGTGCAGACGCCTGAACAATCCGCAGGATCGGCTGAAATTTGTGCATGTAGCGGGAACCAACGGCAAAGGTTCCATCGTTGCCTATGTATCGACCGTACTTAAGAGAGCCGGATATAAGACAGGGAGATATATATCGCCCACCGTGAGCGATTACAGGGAGCGGTTTCAGATCGGCGGCAGGATGATCACGCAGGCGGATCTGTGCAGATATTTGGAACCGGTCAGGGCGGCGGCGGATGCAATGGCGGCAGAAGGACTGCCCCATCCTACGGCTTTTGAGGTGGAGACGGCGGTCGCCTTTCTCTGGTTTCTGGATAAGCAGTGTGAGATCGTAGTACTGGAGACGGGATTGGGCGGGGCTTCGGATGCTACGAATGTTATAGAGACGACTCTTGTGGCGGCGTTTGCCTCGATCAGCAGAGACCATATGGGGATTCTGGGAGAAACGCTGGAAGAGATAGCGTCGGTTAAGTCGGGTATCATAAAGAGCGGTTGTTATGTCGTGTCGGTCCGGCAGCCGCCGGAGGTTATGCAAGTGCTGCAGCAGGCGGCGTTACTCTGTAAATACGAATTTCATGTGGCGGATGTAAACCAGGCTCAGAATATCCGGTACGGCGTGGCGAAACAGTATTTTACCTACGAAAAGTATAAGAAGCTGGCCATTACGATGACGGGGCAGGTGCAGATAGAAAATGCCGTGGCGGCGGTGGAGATCATTACCACGCTTGGCAGGCTGGGATTTCCGGTAAAGGAGGAGCAGCTCAGGCAGGGACTTCTGGAGACACGTTGGCGGGGCAGGTTCGATGTGATCGGGAAGAAGCCCCTTTTCATTGCAGATGGGGCGCATAATGAGGACGCGGCAGGAAAGCTGGCCGAAAGTATCAGATTTTATTTTACAAATAGAAGGATCATCTATATAATGGGAATGTTGAAAGACAAAGAATATGATAAGGTGATCCAGGATACGTATACATTGGCGGAACATATCGTTACGGTGACGCCGCCGGCCGGTGAGCGGGCGCTGCACGCCTATGAACTGGCACAGGCAGCGAGCATGTTTCACGACAGTGTGACGGTGGCAGACAGTATACAGGAAGCGGTGGAGATCGCATATCTGCTGGCAGGTCAGGATAAGGATGCCGTTATCATCGCATTCGGTTCTCTCTCATATCTGGGAGAACTGATCAATGTGGTAGAACATAGAGACACGATCAGGAGAGATTCTCATGGTAGATCAGAAGAAAATTGAACAGGCAGTAAAGCTTTTGCTGGAAGGAATCGGTGAGGACGTGACCAGAGAGGGGCTTGTTGACACGCCCAACCGGGTTGCGCGGATGTATGGGGAGATCTGCAGGGGGATGGATGAGGATCCGTTGCAGCATCTTTCCAAAACTTTTGCAGTGCAGAGCAATGAGATCGTCCTGGAGAAGGATATCACCTTTTATTCCACCTGCGAACATCATCTGATGCCTTTTTACGGCAAAGTGCACATTGCATATCTGCCCGACGGCAGAGTGGCGGGGCTGAGCAAACTGGCCCGCACGGTGGAGGTGTATGCCAGAAGGCTGCAGATACAGGAACAGATGACGATCCAGATCGCGGAGGCCGTTATGGAGCACTTGAAACCGCGGGGAGTGATGGTGATGGTGGAAGCGGAGCATATGTGTATGACAATGCGGGGGGTGGCAAAGCCGGGCAGCCGGACGGTCACGACGGCGGCCAGAGGGTGTTTTCAGGAGGATGAGCAGCTGCGCCGGTATTTTTATGAGATGGTGCGCTTAAGATAAAGAGATCTGACTTATTGATTGGTCAGCAAAGCGAAACATGAAAATGGCAGACGCTGCGTACTGGCTTAATTAACTGACGTTGCAGGATGAATGGTAATTTATAATGGCGATAATGATGATAAGGGAGAGATGATTTGAGGATAGGAAGCAGGGATTTTGCCATACAGGGGCATACGTATGTAATGGGGATTTTGAATGTGACGCCGGATTCTTTTTCTGATGGGGGCAGATATCAGAAGCTGGATCAGGCGTTGTATCATGTGGAGGAAATGATAACGGGTGGTATGGATGTAGTGGACGTAGGCGGTGAGTCTACCCGGCCGGGTTATACGCCGGTCACGGCAGAGGAGGAAGAAGAACGCGTAATTCCGGTTATAGAAGCTATTAAGTCCAGATTTAACATACCGATTTCCCTGGATACATGCAAGGCTGCGGTGGCAAAAGTCGGTATCGAAGCAGGTGTGGATCTGATCAATGATATCTGGGGATTGAAATTCGATCCGGCGCTTGCAGAAGTGATCGCAAATGAAAATATCGCATGTTGTTTAATGCACAACCGTAAGGAGGCCGTTTATCAAAACTATATGGAAGAAGTGTTGTGGGATCTGGAAGAGACACTGCAGATCGCACACCAGGCAGGGATCGCTGATGATAAGATCATCCTGGATCCGGGGGTAGGCTTTGGAAAGACCTATGAGCACAATCTGGAGATAATCGACAGGATGGAAATGCTGCATTCCCTTGGGTATCCGCTGCTGCTTGGCGCCAGCAGAAAGTCTGTGGTCGGCAATGCATTGAACCTTCCTAAGGAGGAGCGGGTGGAAGGAACGCTTGTGACCAGTGTGTTTGCGGTTTTGAAGCGGGCTATGTTTGTCCGGGTACATGATGTGAAAGAGAATGTGCGTGCCATCAGGATGGTGGAGGCGATCCGGGACGGATATGAGAGGCAGCCTGCTAGGGACAGGAACTGCAGGTGACTTTCATGCGGATCGGAGGGTAGGTGAAGCAGCGTCATGGAGCCGAGGGCGGCAGGAAACGAGCAGGCAGACGGGATGAAGATGAGGTTGGGATAAAGCATGAGGATAGATAATATGGATCAGATCAGGATAGATAATTTACAGATATTTGCCCATCACGGGGTTTATCAGGAGGAGAATGAGAAAGGGCAGAATTTTTACGTCAATGCTGTTCTGGAGACGGATACGATGCCCGCGGGTATTCTGGATGATCTGGCGCTTTCCACGAATTATGGGGAAGTGTGCAGGTTTCTGGATGGTTTTGTCAGGGAACATACGTATAAGCTGATAGAGACCGTTGCCGAGAAGGCAGCGGAAGCGTTGCTGCTTACGTTCCCTCTTGTCAGACGGGTGACATTGGAAGTACGCAAACCGGAAGCGCCGATCCCGCTGCCTTTTGCATCCGTGTCGGTGAGGATTACAAGAGGATGGCACAAGGTTTATCTGTCCTGCGGATCCAATATGGGAGACAGGAGAAGACATCTGGAGGAGGCGGTGCAGGAGCTGCGTGCCGATGATAAATGCAGGGTGCTGCAGGTCTCCGACTGGATTGAAACACCACCTTATGGAGGCGTGGAACAGGATGATTTCCTTAACGGCGCTATCGAGGCAGATACATTGTATACACCGCAGAAGCTGCTTTTGAAGCTGCATGAGATAGAGCAGGCTCATGGAAGAGAGCGCAAGGTACACTGGGGACCGAGGACGCTGGATCTTGACATACTGCTCTATGAGGATTACATCTTGTATTCAAAGGATTTGATCCTGCCGCATATAGATATGCATAACAGGCGTTTTGTGCTGGAACCTCTCATGCAGATCGCACCGTATGCAGAGCATCCGGTTCTGCGTAAAAGTGTGCGGCAGCTATTTGAGGAAGAGCAGGTAAGAGAGGGCTGTGAACGCCCGCATGTGGAATAACGGAGGCAGATGATACAGCAATGGACAGAGCAGGATTATATGCAGGTGAGTTGACGATCAACGTGGCAGAGGAGATTTATGAGAAACATCTGAAGGGAGACTTTCCGCCGGATGAGGTAAAGCCGTTCTCTATCATTAAAGAGATGTGGTCGAAGAAGAATTATTATATGTATGGATTTTATGAGAAGGGGAAAGGGCAGAGGGAAGAGACTCTCTGCGCGTATGCTTTCTTACTTGCAGACCATAAGAGGAAGATGCTGCTGTTAGATTATTTTGCAGTCTGTGGACAACTGCGGGGATCAGGATACGGATCGTGCGCATTGGCTATGCTGCGGGAAGAGTGTGCGGATTGGAACGGGATCATGATCGAAGTGGAGGATGATGAACTGCCGGGGTTGGACGAGGAGACGAGAAAAGTCCGGCAAAGGCGCATCGCTTTCTATAAGGGGACAGACTGTCAGATGACGACCACCAGGAGCAGGCTGTGGGGCGTGGACTACCGCATTATGGTCCTGCCTGTCATGGACAGCCAGGCAGGAGAAGATATGGCCGGAAAAATAAGATCTGTCTATCAATGTATGTATGATGATGCAGTCCTGCAGAAGCGTTTTGCGATCACGGCAAAGTAAGGACAGGAATAATTTGTAATTAAACAGTGACAGGGGGAAATATTCAGATTCCCTCTGTTTTTTATTAGGAACCCGGTCTAACGAGATTGTCTTTGATTTCTGAATGAAGATCTGTAAATCTGAGATCTTTGTCTGTTATAGATTCCAACGAGAAAATATTTGTTTTTGCTGCTGGAAAAGAAAGGAAGGAGAACCTGAATTAATGAAAACAAATCTTAATAAATGAAGAGAGAGTGAATTATTGATAATTTAAGGACAGTGACGGTTCATGTTATAGTAAGACCATCAAAAATACAGGGCTTTGAGTAAAATAGTAGAAAGGTGTGTGCTATGGATAAACATGGAAAACTATATCAGTTAAAAAAGCAGCTGCCATTGCAGATGTTTGTGTGGGCCGGAATTGCGTATTTGCTTATCTTTCATGTAATTCCGATGTTTGGAATCATTATCGGATTTAAAGATTACAATATAACTTCCGGAATTAAAGGGATCTTTACAAGTGAATGGGTCGGATTGAAATATTTTAAGGAATTTATTACAGATTACAAATTCCCGAATCTATTGAGGAATACGGTTGGGATCAGTGTTTTAAAACTGATATTTTCTTTTCCGGTACCGATCATGTTTGCGGTCATGCTGCATGAGATGCGCGGTAAAAAATTTAAGCGTGTGGTGCAGACCTGCAGCTATCTTCCACATTTTATTTCCTGGGTCATCATTGCCGGGCTTTCTTTTCAGATGTTTTCATCTACGGGAGTCGTAAACACGGCACTGGGACTGCTTCCGGGATTTAAGGAGCCGATTCGGTTTTTGACGCAGGAGAATTTATACTGGGGAGTGGCAGTTTTTCTGGATGTATGGAAAGAAACAGGCTGGTGGGCGATTGTTTTTCTTGCGGCAATTTCAGGAATTGGCAGGGATCTGTATGAAGCGGCAGAGATTGACGGGGCAGGCAGGATGCAGAGGATTTGGAATATTACGTTGCCGTGCATTAAAGGTACGATCGTTATTGTTCTGATCATGACCATGGGAAATCTTTTTGGCGGCGGACTTGGCGGCTCAAACTTTGAGCAGAGCTATCTTCTGGGAAATGATGTCAATAAAAGTGCGTCTGAAATTATTCAGACTTACACATTTGAGGTCGGTTTAAAGAACGGAAGATATTCGTACGCAACGGCAGTAGGACTGATTCAGTCGATGGTATCTTTGATTTTGATTTTTATCAGTAATTTCGTGTCAAAGAAAATATCGGGTGCAGGTTTGTTTTAGGAGGGGTTATGATAAAACGCAAAAAACGTTCCAGAGAAGACTGGATCATGGATAGTGTTATTTTTATTTTGTCGATCATTGTTCTGCTTATAACAATATATCCATTTTATTACATATTCATTCTTTCATTTAATGAAGGACTCGACGCAAGCCGAGGTGGAATCTATTGGTGGCCGAGGAAGTTTACGCTGGAAAATTATCAGAAATTTTTAAATGACGCAAAATGGATCAGAGGCTTTTTTATGTCGCTGTTGAGAACCGTGGCAGGTACATTGACGGGTGTTTTGTTTACAACGCTTGTATCTTACGGACTTTCTTTTCGAAATCTGGTTGGAAGAAAATGGTATATGGTCCTGGTGATTGTCTGTATGTACTTCTCGGGAGGAATTATCCCATATTACATGGTACTGAAGACTTTACATTTGATCGATACATTTTGGGTTTATATTGTTCCCGGGGCAATGAATTTGTTTTTTGTAACGGTTGGAATGTCCTTTTTTGACGGTATTCCGCCTTCGCTTCGGGAATCCGCCAAAATTGACGGTGCAGGAGAACTTCGTATTTTTTCAAATATTATTTTACCGATCTCCAAACCGTTTCTTGCCACACTTGCACTGTTTGTCGGAGTGGGACATTGGAATAACTGGTATGATTCGGCCTTTTTTATACGCTCAAAGGAATTGAGAACGTTATCTTATCTGATGATAGAAGTGATCAATACGAATCAGGAGACAGGAAATAAGACGGCGGCAGCATTTCAGTCAGCCAGCACAACGAGTCTTTCTGTACAATTAACTGCTATGGTGATCTCGGTTGTTCCGATCATGTGTGTGTATCCGTTCCTGCAGAAATATTTTGTTGGTGGTATGATGATCGGGGCAGTAAAAGAATAGAGCGTGAGTATTGTTATTTCGGAAAACGTATGTGGTGAGAAAGCGGTTTTCCTGGAATATAATAAACTTGGCAGTGTTTGAAGCTGCCGGAACAAACAGGAGGGTTAGAATGAAGAGAAGAATAATTGCCATTGTTTTGGCGACAGGAATGCTTTGCGGATGCAGTACATCAGCGGATACTGTAAAGGAAGAGAAGGCGGTGGCCGCAGAGGAGGAAGGGAATGATGCCGCAGGAGAAGAAGAATCGGCCAATGTGAGCGATGAGGGGGTTGTTACATTAGATTGGTGGACGGATTTCTCGTGGTATTATTCCGATAATTGGGAGGGTATTATTCCGGAAGAGATTACCAGAGCAACCGGTGTGGCATGCGAAGTGACAAGAGCTGCGGACAGCGGGCAGCTTAATCTGATGATCGCATCAGGGGAACTTCCGGATATCATCTGGTGTGATAATGGGTCAGGAGCTGTAGACCGCCTTTGCGATAGTAACTTATGCTACAGCTATAATGAGTTGATTGAGCAATATGGAATAGACTGGGAAGTGAGTCCGGAACGCATCTATGTTGCCAGGACACATAATATAGACGAAGCAGATGAAAATTTTTATACGATTCTGCAGAATTACCTGTCAGAGGAAGACTGGGCTGATAACGAGGTTGGATGTCCTATCAATATTGCCGGTCTATATTACAGAAAGGATATCTGGGAAGAACTAGGATGTCCGGAAATGAATACAGTTGAACAGATCAAAGAAGTAATGGCAATGGTAAAGGATAAATATCCGGACATGCAGGTGATCAATGCGGGTAACAGCGGCTGGCGTCTGGGAGGCTTTGCAAATTGGTTCGACGCGGGAGGAAATACGGATTTCCGCTATGACAAGGACGGGAATGTTGCCTATGGCGCTACCTTAGAAGGCTATCATGATTATATGAAATGCATGAATGAATTCTTCAGAAACGGCTACTTTACAGAAGAGAGTCTTGCCCTTACTGTAGAAGCAGACGCGCAGCAACAGGCGACCAGTGGTAAAAGCTTTATCTATGAGTGGAATGCAAGACCGACATGGCTGGAGGAATTGAATACAAAAACGCGGGAAGTTATACCAGAGGCGGAGTGGGCATTTTTGTCGATCCCGGATGACGCAAAAGAGATCCCGTATTCACAATCCGGGTGGGCCGGGCTGTTTATTTCAAAGAATTGCAAAGATCCGGAAGCGGCAATTCGTCTGATAGCCTATTTGAATAGTGAACAGGGGCAGAAGCTCAGTCTTTGGGGAAGAGAAGGCATTGATTATGAAATGGATCAGAACGGAGTTCCGCAGTTTAGTGAGGAATGGAAGGAAGCAAACAAAGATATTACGGTAATGTCTGAACTATATAATCCTAATTATTTCTGCACTACAGAGTTGCATGAGATCCTGCAGTACTATTCGGGTGTGGATCAGGAAGTGATTGATATGTTCACTAGGAATGCCGATAAGATCAAGATGAACCTTGAGTTGTCGCTTGCGGCTCCAAAAACAACTTCTGATGCAGGAATCATTTATTCCAAGATCAAAGAGGCGAGCGGCGCTGAGACGACTAAGCTCATTACGGCGGCTACAGAAGAAGAGTTTGAGAAACTGTTTGAGGAATATATGGAACTGTTGGATAAGATAGGTGTGCAGGAATTGAACAAAAATGTGACGGAAACGATCCGGCGGATTAAAGCGGATCTTGGAGCATAAGGTTGAAAGCAAAAGCTTCAGGTGTTATTCCTGAAGCTTTCTGTATTCACCGGGAGTCATATGTTCATACTTTTTGAATATGCGCAGCAGTTGATTGGAGCTGTTGTAGCCAACCAACGTGGCGATTTCATCCAGCGTATGGAATTCTGTCTGTACAAGAAGTTTTTTTGCATGTTCAATCCTTTTTTGATGCAGGTAAGTAAGATAAGAGTATCCAAACTGTTTCTTAAACAGAGAACATACATAATTCGGATGCATTTCGACGGAATCGGCAAGATTTTCCAGGGAAATATCTTCCGTATAATGATGATCGATATAAGAAATCAGCGTGGAAACAGCATCCGGTTCACTGCCTCTTTTCTGGGAATCCTGTATAAACTGCCGATACGAAAGTATATTCTGTAAAATGGCTCCCCGCAGCTTTTCTGGTGTATCCAGTTGTTGTTCGCTGTAAGTCTTTTGCAGCAAAGGAGCATTGAGATTTTCCAGATAAAAGTTACAGTTTGAGAGAAAGCTTTCGTATATTTCATCAAACAGTCTTGGAGAGGGCGTAAACTGCGACAGCAGCTTATCGATGTATTGCTGCATCTGTTGCGATAATTTCAACTCGTCTGTTTCGGCAAAAATTTTGATGCAGTCCCAATACGTGATAAAAGAAATATCAGCCATTTCCTGATTTTCAGGGTATATCTTCTGATAAAAAATACGTAACTGTGCGTTCATATAGAGATTATGCAGTTCCTTCCAGCTGTTGCTGCTGATGCTGATACTGTAGCGGAAGGACTGATTTAGCAGGATATGACGGAAGATCTGCTTCAAAGGAGCTGTATCAATAAAAAAATGATCGTGGTTGCAGACTGTAATATACTGTCTGTTTTGATAAAAATAAAAGGTATGGCATTTCTGGTAGTGAAAGGACAGCTCCTTTTCGATTATTTCCGTAAAATCGGGATCCGGGGAATCTGTCTGCAGTAAAAGTACAGTAAAATATTTATAAGGGAAAATGCTGCGAAACAGCTCCTCTTCTGAAATAAGCTGCTCTATTGGCAGATCATACAGCAAAAGATTTCGCAGAAGGGAGAAACCTTCTTTCTCTTCCGCCTTTCTGCGCTGTTCTTTTTTTGCATGACAATTCAGGAGAACCTGTTGTAGTTCCGCTGTTTCCACCGGTTTTAATATGAAATCCTCGACATGCAGTGTTATGGCGCGTTTGGCATAGTTAAAGTCGGCATGACTCGTCAAAATGGCAAAATCGCAGATGATATCCCTTTTTTTAACCTGCTCTATAAATGCAAAACCGTCAATGACCGGCATGCGGATATCGGAAAGGATCAGATCCGGTTGAAATACGGAGAGGAGCTCCAGAGCGGTTGCAGCGCTTGAGGCAATGGCTATATCAGGAACAAAGGGGAGCTGCATTCTCTTTTCGATCAATAGTTTGATTCCATTCAGAACAATTTTTTCGTCATCGACGATCAGAATCCGGAACATGGGTTACCTCCTGTGTTTATTTTTCTATTTTGATTTCGGAGATCGTGTAGACTCCGGTTTTGTATAGCTGCAGGCCAGCATGCCCGTGATAGAACAGCATGAGTCTGTCGGCTACATTTTTAAGCGCAAAACCATTCTCTGCAGTTTCGGAAATTTTCGGTCGTTCCTGGTTGAGTCCTGCATTGATCTGCGCCAGCTTCTCCTCGGCAGCGACATCGGCATTATCGATGATCTGAATAAAATAGTGCTTATCTGTCTGGTATATTTTCAGTTGCAGCGTACATTTTGACAATGATTGAGAATTGCCGTGAACAATTGCGTTTTCCAGAAGCGGTTGAATGATAAAGGGCGGACAATGGAGATCCATGAGATCCTGATCGACCGCTTCCAGAAAATCCATGCGGTCATCCAGCCGAAGCTGTTGAATTTTCATATAATGGCGGTTGACTTCTACTTCTTTCAGCAAGGAACTTTGCTCGGACGGATGATTCAGGGAATAGCGCATCAGGCGTGAGAAAGAATACACAATATCTTCTGTTTCGGTATCGTCATTCTGCATGGCAAGCATGCGGATAGTTTAAAGGATGCCGTAAATAAAATGAGGGTGAATCTGTGCCTGCATGGCCGCCAGTTTGGCGTCGCGATTGAGCAGTTCCAGAGTTTGTATCTGACTGGTTAACGTGTTATTGCGGGTGACCATCTGATTGAAGGATTCGATCAGATCGGTAAATTCGTCATGCCGGCAGGATGTTCTGCCCGTATTTGCTGAGGCGTGTTCATAATATGGACGCAGTTCTTTGCGGTTATATTCCTTCAGATAAACAGAGAAGAGGCTGATACGCCTGGTAAGCCGTGAAATTTCCCGGAAATACAGGAGAGATAGCAGGTAGAGGAATGCTGTCAGGGCAAATGTCATAAACGCCATCGACAGCAGATAGTTGGAAAGAAAGCCTTTTTCCGATATGGTGATTAAAAGATTCAGGTTTTGTTCTTCAACAAAATATTTGAAAAAATAGTAGCCGTGTTCAAATCCGTTCCGGTCAGAGGCATTCATAAATCCCTTTTTTGTATTTGAAGACAGAGAGAATGGAAGATTTTCATAAATAAGAAAATCTTTTGCATCGTATAAGCTGAATCCAATTTTGTTATAGGGATCGTGATTCAGCAGCCAGGTATATTCTTCGAGAAATTTCATATTCATTTTCAATTCCAGGTGTCCAAGAGCACGCGCATAGGTGGAGGTGTAGATATTACAATAGGCATAGAATTCAGGAGGCGTCGAAAGATCGTCAGATGGACGGACAAACCAGACAAATTCGTAGGGATTGGCGGCATCCAGTATCTGCATTTCATCTTCCGTCAGCGGTATGGAGTCCATATGACAAAATGGATCTGCCATTAGTATGTTCGGCGATGTGCAATAAATGCGGATGGAATCTATATTGTCATTGATGCGCATCAGCTCTGTAAAAAGTGTATGAAGTGTCTTTTTGTAAATGTAAAGACGTTCGGGCTGCGTATAATATTTTTCTTCCAGAAAATTCAAAAGTTCCTGTGAACTTTGCAGTGCATTTATTATAAAACGGCTCTGCTCACCTGGTGTATTCCAGGTCTGCATGATGGAATTGAGATATACATTTTGCTGATAAAGATCGTTTGTTCGGTAAATATGTACAATAGAGAAACTCAAAAAACTGCTGACGATAAGCAGCGGGATCAGGATCAGAACAATGTATTTGGATAGAAAGCGTCTTCCCAGGGATGACTCGTTTAAATTTTTTAGTCGTTGGTATATAGCGATATGATCCATATAGTTCTCCTACAGGTTAATAAAAATATTATAGCTGAATTTTATCATATACACAAGAAATGAAGGCTGATTCTTAAGAATTGACAGTATTTTAAGAAATGTAAATTGAACCGGAAACAGAGGTACTTTATGATGAGCATAAGATACACTGAGGGCAACGAAAGGAGATTGATCATGAACGGTTTTTTACTGAATGATCCTGCAAAAACATGGTGTGAAGGAGCTTTGTGCGGAAATGGTACGATCGGTGCGGTTGTGATGGGGATACCTCAAAAGGAGCAGATCATATTAAATCACGAAGAAGTGTTCGCTCCTGTATTTGGCTATGAAAAACCGATTCCTATGGCGGCATATTTTCCGGAGATCAGAGAGCGGATAATGGAAGGTAAGTATCGGGAAGCAGGAAACATCCCATGGAAAATTTTTCAGCAGAACCATATGGATAAGTTATGGACAAATCCGTTTATTCCTGCAGGAGATTTACTGATTGAAACGAAACGGGTAACGGAGGTAACAGGTTACCAGAGAAGTTTAAATTTTGAAACAGGGGTAGCAGGAGTGTCCTTCATAAGCAATGAGGTGATATATGAAAGACGTGTTTTTGCGTCGTATTCCCATAGAAAATTGTACGTAGAATTGTCTGCGCGGGACGGAAGGACAGGAAGAACTCAGGAAGAGGAATATCTGATCCACTTGGAGAAGCATTCGGGGGAAAGTGTAAAAGAAGACTCACCTTACGGCAATCTGTATGAGTATCTGCAGGCTGACAGTAAAGCGGAAGATGATACTGTCTGTTTGACCTGTTTTTATGGAAATACTGGAGACGGATACAGGATCAGCCTGGAGATTCCAGAGCAGACGGGAGTCATCTGTCGTAATGCAGGCGCGGGTATCTGCATACAGGCGCAGGAAAAGGTGCTGCTTTCCTTAACGATAGAATTGCTGAGAATTTCGGCAGATAAGAGACAGCATATGGATGACCGGCAGAAAGAAGCAGAAAACTGTCAGGATCGGATCGGGGCGTCAGAGTCGTTTGATACGTTGTGGCAGGAGGAAGAAGCATATAGAAAATGCAGGGGAAATCTGAGATTGCAGCTGAAGGAAGAGACGTCCTATGCGGACGATGCAGCATTGTACAGGAACTCCAGAGAGAACTATGCGGATGCGGCATTTTTAAACAGGATATTTGAGGCCGGAAGATATGCGATCCGATCAAGCAACGGGAACTATCCGTCCAATCTGCAAGGCATATGGAATGGTTCTTATGATATTCCGTGGAGCAGTGACTATACGCAGGATGGCAATCTGCAGACTGCAATATTGGGCCTTCTCCCGTGCGGAGATTTTAAGGGTATGAAGAGTTTTGTCCGTTATCAGGAGTCTTTGGTGGAGGCATACAGGGAAAACAGCCGGATTTTGTATGGATGCCGGGGCATTCATGTACCTACGCGTACCAGTGACAGTGGGTACGACATTCATTTTGATGAAACGTGGCCTATGCTGTTCTGGATATCCGGAGCAGGATGGAATGCAAGATTTTTCTATGATTATTGGCTTTATACCGGTGATGATACTTTTTTTATAGAGCATGCACTGCCGTTTATGAAAGAAGCGGCTCTGTTCTATGAGGATTATCTGATTGAAGATTCGAGTGGTAAGTGGTTGTTTTCACCTTCTTATTCGCCTGAGAATACACCGCATGGAAAAGATTCTTCCGTGGTGGTGAATGCGACAATGGATATTTCGGTGGCAAAGGAACTGCTGACAAATCTAATCAGTGGATGCCGCACGCTGAAGCTGGAAGCAGAGGAAGAAAATATCCGTAACTGGGAAAAGATGTTGGACAAAATGCCGCCATATCTGATCAATGAAGATGGCGCCTTGAAAGAATGGGCGTGGGAAGACCTGGAAGATGAATACGATCACCGGCATTTATCGCAGTTATATCTTTTATTTTATGACATACCGACAGATGTCAGAAATGACCCTCAGCTGTTTCATGCCTGTAAAAAGGCATATGAAATCAAGATGGAGCGGAAGAAAAAAGAGCGTGGAAGCATGGCTTTTGGGCTGGTTCAGGCAGGCATGGTCGCAGCACATCTGCAGGATTCTGCCATGACGGAAATTCTGCTGCAGTCTATGGCACGGAACAATTATTATCCGACATTTGCTTCATCCCATGATTACGGACCGAGTACCTTTAATGTGGATATCAGCGGCGGGCTGCCGGCTCTTATGCTGGAATGTATCGCTCAAAGCTTCCCGATTTTAAAGGAGGATTATTCTATTGATCATTTTGAAATAAGGCTGCTGCCCGCATTGCCGGGATGTATGAAAACGGGTGAGGTGGACGGTCTGCGCCTGCGGGGCGGTTTTCAGTTGTATCTGCGCTGGAAAGACGGATTGGTGGAAGAATACCGTCTGGACAATCCATATGGTCAGAAATACGTGATTTAGAATATTTGGAAGGAGAATGAAAGTGAGCAGAGTAGTCAGGACGATCAACGATAATTGGCTTTTTTATCGAAAAGAGGATGAGAGGAACAAGGAAACAGTGTGTCTTCCGCATTCTATTAAGCTGATACCGGCAAATTCCAGCGGCGGAAGAAATGAACAGGATATCTGTTTCTATGAAAAGAAGATATGGATCGACAAAGCGTTTAAGGGAAAAAAGATATTTCTGGAATTTGAGGGGGCAATGGGAGTATCCGAGCTGTACGTGAATCATGTGCAGATTGGAAGCCATTACTGCGGATATACGCCTTTTGTTTCCGATATTACGAATGCTGTTTTGTTTGGCTCTGATAATAATATCATGGTGAAACTTGATAACAGGGACAATGAGGATGTGCCGCCCGGGAAACCGCAGAAAGATCTGGATTTTTGTTATGACGGTGGATTATACCGTGGAGTAAGACTGACTTTTACAGAGCAGATATATGTTACGGATGTGATTTTGGAAAATCAGATTGCGGGTGGCGGTATTTTCGTATCATTCCGGGAGTTTTCTAAAGAAAAGGTGCAGGTGAATGTAAAGACGCATGTTAGAAATGAAGGTGGGAGAGATAGAAGCGTAGAAGTAGTGCAGCGGCTTTTGGATGCGGAGGGATGCACCGTTGGAGAAAGAAGTGAAACCGGTATGATCGGAGCCAACATGGCAGAGTATTTTGAAATGCAGATTTCCGTAGATCAGCCGAAGCTATGGAATCCGGAGCATCCTTACCTGTATCAGCTGGAGACGACCGTCCTTACGGACGGAAAAGAGGCTGACTGCATTAAGACAGAAGTTGGTATGCGGGACTTTACCTATACGCTGGAGAACGGTATCGTGTTTAATGGGGAGTCAAAAAGGATATCAGGTGCAAATTATCATCAAACTTATCCCTATATTGGAAATGCCGTACCGGACAGCCTTTTAAAGCGGGATCTTTTGAAACTGAAGAAGGCCGGGATGGAAAATATCCGTTCTCATTACCCGTTTTCCAAAGCCTTTGTAAGTTACTGCAATCAGATTGGCATGACAATGATCGTAAGTAATATTGGCTGGCAGTTTTACAAAGAAGGAATTTTTACAGAAAGGATCTGCCAAAATCTCAGGGATATGATACGCTGGCACCGGAACAATCCCTGCATTATTCTGTGGGAGCCGATTTTAAATGAATCTGAGATTCCTTATGAAGTACAGAAAAAGCTGCACGATATCGTACATGAGGAATATCCGTATACACCTTGTTATACGGCGTCAGACTGGGGGCCTACTGATATTGCATACAAAGAATATGACCCGGGCATGCTGGGACAGGGACTGGATAACTATGACCTGGTCATGCAGGAAAGTGGGAGTCCGAAACCGCGGTGGATCAGAGAATATGGCGATGAACCGGATAATTTTTACGATCAGAATGCGGCGTGGAGAACACCGAGAGGGTGGGGAGATCATGCAATGCTTCAGGCGGTAGAGAGAATGATCGGCAGATTTGATACCAGAGAGGGAACTTATACGAGTGTCTGTAATAACAAGGATATCTGTGGATACGGTGTGTGGCCGGGTATAGAACATAATCGTGGTTACCACATAAATCCCTGCTGGGGCGGCTTTTTTGATCTGTTTCGGCTTCCCAAATTCAGCTACTATTTTATGAGAAGCCAGTTGGACTATAAGAATGGAGGAGACTGTATTTTTATAGCCAATCACTGGACAGAAACCAGCCCCGGTGATGTTACGGTATATTCTAATGCGGATAAAGTGAGGCTTTATCATGATGATGTTCTGGTGGGAGAGCAGGACCCGGATGATGTAGCAGTGACGCATCCGCCATTTACGTTCCGGGCAGTGCGCAGACGGTTTAAGGGTAGAGACCGGTCCATATTGCGGGCGGAAGCGATCCGTGGCGGGCAGGTGGTAAAAGAGGTAACGGCGATGTCGCCGGGGGTACCATATCGGCTGGAATTGGAAGCGGATTTTATGGGAATTTCACTTGTCGCAGATGGCGCGGATATCGTATGTGTTTACTGCAGGGCGCTTGATAAAGAAGGAAATCTTGTGCCGTTGTCAGCGGATGACCATCAGATTCTTTTTGAGGTGGAAGGGGAAGGAGAGATCATCGGAGACAGTACGATCGGAGCCAATCCGGTAAGACTGGAAGGTGGAATTGCCACTGTTTTAATAAGATCTACGCAGCAGGCAGGGTATATCCGAATAAGAGCCGGAGAATTGTGGAAACAGACAGAACCGATCGGCATTCAGGATGGAGAAATTGTCATTCAAAGTGTAAGCACGGCAGGTTGATAAAGGATTATAGGTTCAGTAAAGGGGTAGATTTTTGATGAAACAATTTGATTATTTTGCACCTACGGAAATTTTTTTTGGTGTGGGAAGGATTGCAGAGATTGGAGAGATTACTGCACAGTACGGAAAAAAGGCTTTGCTGGTGACCGGCTCAGGCCGCAGCGAACGCAGTGAACTGTATGACAGAGTGGGAAAATATCTGAATGAGGCTGGCGTTTCCTGTGTACATTATGCTGAAGTTACTCCAAATCCTACTACAGATATTGTAACAGAAGCCGCCGGCATTGCGGTTTCGGAAGGTGTAGATGTTGTGGTCGGATTGGGCGGCGGTTCTGCGATAGATACTGCGAAGGCTGTTGCGGTAGAAGCGGTACATTCGGGCACTGCATGGGATTATAACTGCCATACGTGTGGACCGACCAAAAAGACTCTGCCCATTATCGCAGTCGGGACGACTGCCGGTACAGGAAGTCAGACAACGCCATGTGCTGTGATCACTAAGACAAGCGAATGTGATAAAAGTGCGATCTGGCATAGAAATATCTTCCCGCGTGCGGCTGTCATTGATCCGGAGCTGACTCTTTCCATGCCGAAACAAGTTACCGCACAAACAGGATTTGATGCTTTTTGTCATAATTTTGAAGCATATCTTTCAAAGAATACCAATGTGTTTGTGGAGTGTATGGCTCTTGAAGCGATGCGTATCATTGTAGAGTATCTCCCAAAGGTATTACAGGATGGGGATGATCTGGAAGCGAGAAGTCAGATGGCATGGGCAGATACGCTTGGGGGACTGACGAATGCTTCTGCAGGGGTTACTCTTCCGCATGGTTTGGGTATGCAGATAGGAGGTCATTGCCCGCATGTTACACACGGACAGTCGCTGGCAGTATTTTACCCGGCATTTACCCGCTATACCTGTACGTCTGCCGAACATAAATTTGCGGTTGTGGGAAGGATTTTTGATTCCTCTTTGGATAAAGAACCAGATGAGAGCGCTGCATGGAAATGCTGTGAATCTATAGATGCTTTTCTGAAGAAAATCGGCCTGTGGATTGACTTTAGAGGATTAAATGTAACAAAAGAAGATATAAGGGCAATCGCGGATTGCGGCCAGGTACTGGGGGATTATGCAAACAATCCACGGGTAGCGACGATTCCGGAGATGTATGATCTTCTATTGAGTTGTTATGAGAGGGAATAGTACAAGAATGATCCGGGATTGTGTGAAGAGGAGTCATGGAGCTTAAAGATCAGGAAAGTATGAGAAAAACATTGAGAATCTCTAAGGAGTCAAAGAATGCTTCCTTAGAGATTCTTCATGTTTAATGAGCGTTTAAAATACAGGTATTCCCCATTATTCTTTGTTTTTCCTGTCAGGTTTTTCTTCTTTCAGTGCTGCCTGCATGGCAGTATCGAAGCTGGTAACACCAACGGGACCGAATGTGCTTGTTCTGTAGACAGGAGTCGGTTCGTTGAATGCATTAAAATATACATATTGTGAAGTAATATTAATATTCTGGAATACCCCTTCCATGACGACTTCCTGTGAGCTGCCGTCGATCATCATCCTCTTTAATGCAGGCTGTGTGGGAGAACTTACCTGGTAATAGATGTAATTGTCATAGACATTGAACATGTCAAGCCGTTCATTTGTAAGTACTTCTATTACGTCGCTGCTGATAGAGTAACGGCACAGGCGGTAATCATTACCTACATCCATATAATATACATAACCGTCCTGCACAATCGGGTTCCAGAGATTTCCTTCCCACACCACCTCGGAGACACCTGTGGCGGTGTCGAGTGCGTAGAGATAATGATCTGTTGCGTCGCCGTTGTAGTAGATCTTGCCGTCTATGTAGCAGTTGGGATTGATGATCATTTTCGGAGCCACGGTCTGCTTCTCTTTCTTATCGATCCGGATCTTTTCCAGAGAGACGGCGTCCTTGTTGTCGTATTTCTCATAATAAATATAATTTCCGCACAGCCGCATGTTGATGATGTGGCAGCGGTCCAGTCCGGTGGATTTTCTGCCGTTTAATTTGCTACGGTAGACGCCGTAAGGCTTTCCGATAAAGCCCAGATCAAAATCCTCGGTCTTACCGATCATAGAATAGTACAGATAGTCGCCGCCCACGTTCAGGCAGGAAAACGCGCCATCATTTAATTTCCTGATATCAGATTCATCAGGCTTCATGGAGTACAGGGCATAGTCATCGTAGGCGTTGGCAAAGTAGACACGCCCGTCTGCCTCGCAAAAATATCCACCGTTATTCAAATTGCCGGGAGTATTGCCGACGGTATCGTCATTGTTTAATGGAATACGGCTGGGCAGGATTGTAAGAAACATGATCGCGATCAGGGCAATGAACGTTACTACTATGAACAGGATATTTTTAGCTTTTTTTGTCATGGTTACCTCCGGATTATCATAACAATACAGAAGATTGCACTGCTATATAATTTAAATTTATAATAGTATTATAGCTTCAAACTGTCTTGCTATCAAGGGGGTTTTGCGTTAAGATGATAGCAGTATTAAAAAGAAGCTCCGGCACAATTGATGCGGCGGTTTATGCCAGGCAACAGACGGCAGCGCAGGCGTGTGCAGTGACCAAAGAAGCATGCCGGGAAAGCAGGAGAGCAGAGAGGACGTTAACAGGAAGGCAGGAGGAGAAGGCACAATGGATTTATTAGAATTGCGCAGAAAGCTGGATCGGATAGATGAACAGATCGTAGAGCTGTACGAAGAGCGGATGGAGATCTGTTCGCAGGTGGCGGATTATAAGATCGAGACAGGGAAGAAAGTGCTGGACAAGACGAGGGAGGAAGAGAAACTGCGTAAAGTCCGCAGTCTGGCGCATAATGAGTTTAATGCCCATGGGATACAGGAACTGTTTGAACAGATCATGTCCATGAGCCGTAAGCTGCAGTACAATCGGCTGACGAGAGAGGGAGTGGGCGGCAGACTGCCCTTCATTGATGTGGATCAGCTGGAGGTACAGAAGGCCAGAGTGGTTTTCCAGGGGGCGGAGGGCGCTTATTCCCAGATGGCCATGCTTAAATATTTCGGGGAAGATGTGGACAGCTTCCATGTAGATACTTTTCGGGACGCCATGTGCGCCATAGAGGAGGGAAGTGCGGACTTTGCGGTGCTGCCCATCGAGAATTCAACCGCCGGGATCGTCAGTGAGATCTATGATCTGCTGGTGGAGTTTGAGAACTATATTGTCGGGGAACAGATTATTAAGATTGAGCACTGCCTTCTGGGCGTTCCGGGGACAGATATCGATCAGATACGGACGGTCTATTCCCATCCGCAGTCTTTGATGCAAAGCGCCCGTTATTTAAATGCGCATGAGAACTGGAAGCAGATCAGCATGCAGAATAATGCGTTTGCCGCGCGTAAAGTGATCGAGGATCTGGATTTAAGCCAGGCAGCGATCGCCAGTGAGCAGGCAGCGAAGATTTATGGACTGGATATTCTGGAGCGGGGCGTGAACCAATCGACGGACAATTCAACGAGATTTATCATTGTCACGAATCAGAAGATATTTTTGAAGAATGCGGCCAAGGTAAGTCTTTGCCTGGAAGTTTCACATGAGAGCGGTTCTCTTTACAGAATCTTATCTCATTTTATCTACAACAATCTTAATATGTGTAAGATCGAGAGCCGTCCGATTGAGGAGAGAAACTGGGAATATCGTTTTTTTATTGATTTCGAGGGAAATCTGGCGGACGGAGCGGTGAAGAATGCACTGCGGGGGCTGCGGGAAGAGGCGCGCAGCATGAAAATACTGGGAAATTATTAGACAGGAGGAGGTGACAGAAGATGCGGGAAGAGGAATTGATCGTTTATAAAAATCTGGAAGACGGGAAGATCCTTAAAGATATGGTGTGGCTGATGGAACATTACCGTTCCGGCGATGTTACAGCCCGGCCGTTGTTTTATGAGTGTATGCACGAACTTCTGGAGCGGGCGTCTGCCCATGGATTCTATGGTAATCTGTGGCATTGTTATCTGACGGATCTGCTGGTAAATAATGAGAACAGCTATAGTCTGGCCTGCGAGATCAGGGGAGAAGTGGAAGGCAGCATCAATCAGCTTGTGATGCATGATATTGCCATATTCAGGGAATTTTTTACATATGATCATACGGAGATGATGGAAGTTCTGAAAGTGCCGGAGTTTTATTTTGTGCTGCACTATGAGAGGGCACAGCAGGTCAGCAGGGTGTACAGTACGAGGATCAGAGACCGGATCTGTCAGTTGGCGGGAGAGCTGGCATGTGCAGAGTCGGCGGCGGAGATGAAAAAGATCCTCACAGAATTCTATCAGGCGTACGGAGTGGGCACACTTGGTTTACATAAAGCATTCCGTGTGGTTCATGAAGAGGAGGAAACGAGGATTGTGCCGATCCGCAATATCTCCCATGTGCAGTTGGATGATCTGATCGGATACGAGATCCCGAAGAAGAAGCTGCTTGAGAATACGGAAGCTTTCGTGTCGGGGAGAAAAGCAAATAACTGTCTTCTGTTCGGCGATGCGGGAACCGGAAAGTCAACCAGCATCAAGGCCATCGCCAATGAGTATTATGACAGAGGACTGCGGATCATTGAGATCTATAAGCATCAGTTCCATGACTTGAATGATGTGGTGGCGCAGGTGAAGAACCGGAATTACAAATTTATCATCTATATGGATGATCTGAGTTTCGAGGAGTTTGAGACAGAGTATAAATATCTGAAAGCGGTGATTGAAGGCGGCCTGGAGAAGAAACCGGACAATGTGCTGATCTATGCGACTTCAAACAGAAGACATTTGATCCGGGAGAACTTCAGCGACAAGGAAGGCAGGCGGGATCAGCTGCATGCCAGCGATACCGTACAGGAGAAATTGTCGCTGGTTTACCGGTTCGGGGTGACAATCTTTTTCTGCGGACCGGACAAAAAACAGTTCCAGGAGATTGTGAAAGGGCTTGCAGCGCGTCACGGTATTGCCATGGACGAGGAGACACTGCTGGCGGAAGCCGGGAAATGGGAGCTTTCCCACGGCGGGCTTTCCGGCAGGACAGCGCAGCAGTTTATCGATCATCTGCGTGGGCAGGGGGGCATATAGAATACTGAATGTAAGGAAGTGATTGATATGAAGACATTTGCGGCAATAGATGTGGGTTCTTATGAACTGGGTATGAAGATTTTTGAAATTTCTGCGAAGAATGGCATTCGGGAGATCGACCATATCAGACACCGTATCGATCTGGGTTCGGATACTTATACCAACGGTAAGATCAGCAATGAGCGGGTGAATGAGCTTTGCCGGGTACTGCGGGAGTATGGGGAGATCATGAAGGGCTACAAGGTGGATGATCATAAAGCTTATGGCACCAGTGCAATCCGGGAAATGGATAATACGATGATTATTCTGGATCAGATCGCGCAGCGGACAGGCATTACGATAGAGTGTATCAGCAATTCGGAACAGCGGTTTCTGGATTATAAATCCATAGCTTCCAAGGGGGATGCCTTCAACAGGATTATCGAGAAGGGAACGGCTATTGTAGATATCGGAGGAGGCAGCATTCAGATTTCCCTGTTTGATAAAGATACGCTGGTGACGACGCAGAACCTGCGCCTGGGAGTCCTGCGTCTGCAGGAGCAGCTGAATAAGCTGAATATCCGTCCAGAGCAGAATGAGAGTATGCTGGATGAGATTATCAGTTCTCAGATCGCGGTCTTTAAGAAACTGTATCTGAAGGACCGGGTGATTGAGAATATCATCGTGGTGGACGATTATATTTCCGCAGTGGTGGGCAGGAATGTGGCAGGGCTGGAGCGAAGCAGCATTGAGGCGGCGGCTATGGACAGCTTTCTTGACAGCATCCGGAGCAAGACGGTACAGGAGGTGGCACGCATTCTGGACATGCCGGAGGAAAACGTGCCGTTGTTGTTTATCTCAGGTATTCTGCTCAACCGGATCGTCAAGGTGATGGATGCCAGGCTGATCTGGGCTCCGGGGGTCAGTTTGTGTGACGGCATTGCCTATGAATACGGAGAGAAGAACAAAATCTTAAAACCAGGCCATGACTTTGAGCAGGATATTATTGCCTGTGCACAGAATATCAGTAAACGCTATATGGGCAGTAGGCGCAGAGGTGAGACGCTGGAACAGATTGCGTTGACGATCTACGACAGCATGAAGAAAGTGCACGGCCTGGGCAAACGGGAGCGGCTTTTGCTCAGGATCGCTACGCTGCTGCATGACTGCGGGAAGTATATCAGTCTGGTCAATCTGGGAGAATGTTCCTATAATATTATCATGTCCACGGAGATCATAGGATTGTCCCATGTGGAGCGGGAAATTGTGGCCAACGTGGTAAAGTATAACCATCTGGAGTTTGATTATTATGATCTGATAAGTCAGGACAGTACGGTCAGCAGCAGCGATTATCTTACGATCGCAAAACTTACGGCTATTCTGCGGGTTGCCAATGGATTGGACAGGAGCCATAAGCAGAAATTTAAGAATGTCAGGACTGTGCTGAAGGATGAGAAGCTGATCATTACTGTGGATTCATCCCAGGATATTACATTGGAAAAAGGATTGTTAGCCAGAAGGGCACATTTTTTTGAGGAAGTATTCAGCGTACTTCCGGTGATCAGACAGAAAGGTTGAGAAAGGAACAGGGGAATTAAGATGGACTTTTCAAGAGATGAATATTATACGAACAGAGAATTGAGCTGGCTGCTTTTTAATAAGAGAGTTTTAAGCGAAGCGAAAGATAAGAAGAATCCGCTTTTTGAACGGCTGAAATTTCTGAGCATCACAGCCTCCAATCTGGATGAATTCTTTATGGTACGGGTAGCGTCTTTGAAAGATATGGTACATGCCGGTTATAAGAAGAAGGATATTGCGGGTATGACCGTGGAAGAACAGCTTGCGCACGTCAATGAAGAGACACACAGGCTGGTGGAGCAGCAGTACTCGGTCTACAATCGTTCTCTGGCACCCCGTCTCCTGGAAGAAGGGATACAAATTATCAGACATCACGAGGAACTGGACAAAGAGGATGCTGTCTATGTGGACAGGTATTTTGCGGATAATGTCTATCCGGTACTCACGCCTATGGCGGTGGATTCTTCGAGACCTTTCCCGCTGATCAGAAATAAGTCCCTGAATCTGGGGGCGCTGATGAAGAAGAAGAACGGGGAAGATGAGATAGAATTTGCCATGGTACAGGTGCCCAGCGTGTTGTCCCGTATCGTCACGATCCCCGGCGGTAAGGAGACGAGAGTGATCCTGCTGGAAGAAGTGATTGAGCGCAATATCCAGAAACTCTTCCTTAACTATGATATCATCTGCTCCTATCCGTTCCGGATTATGCGCAATGCGGATCTTGGTATTGAGGAAGATGAGGCGGAAGATCTGCTGCAGGAAATTGAGAAACAGTTAAAGAAGCGGAAATGGGGTCAGGTTATCCGGCTGGAGGTGGAAGAGGGAATCGACAGAAAGCTTTTAAAGCTGATCCAGAACGAGCTGGCGATCGAGAAGGAGGATATCTATCCGATCAATGGTCCGCTGGATCTGACATTTCTTATGAAAATGTATGGTATGAATGGGGTTGACCATTTGAAGGAGGACAGTTATCTGAAGCCGCAGCCGGTTCCGGAGCTGCCGGAGACTGCGGATGTGTTTGCCAGGATCAGGGAGGGAGATATCCTGATGCATCATCCTTATCAGACATTCGAACCGGTGGTGCGGTTTGTCAGGCAGGCGGCCAAAGATCCGGATGTGCTGGCTATCAAGCAGACGCTTTATCGTGTCAGCGGCAATTCCCCTATTGTGGCAGCTCTGGAGCAGGCGGCGGAGAATGGGAAGCAGGTGTCTGTGCTGGTAGAACTGAAAGCCAGGTTTGATGAGGAGAATAATATTGTCTGGGCGAAGAAGCTGGAGAAAGCGGGATGCCATGTGATATATGGCCTGCTGGGACTCAAAACACACAGCAAGATCACCCTTGTTGTCCGGCGGGAAGAGGATGGAATACGCAGATATGTTCATTTGGGTACAGGAAACTATAATGACTCCACGGCCAAGTTATATACGGATGTGGGACTTTTTACCTGTTCGGAGGCAATTGGAGAGGACGCCACTGCTGTCTTTAACATGCTGTCGGGATATTCGGAGCCCAGAAGCTGGAATAAGCTTTCTCTGGCGCCGCTTTGGCTCAAAGACCGATTCTTACGTCTGATCGACAGGGAAAAGGCCTATGCCGAGCAGGGCAGGTCGGCGCATATCATCGCAAAGATGAATTCGCTGTGTGATAAGACAATTATAGAGGCCCTGTATGCGGCAAGCGCAGCCGGCGTGAAGATCGATCTGATCATCCGCGGGATCTGCTGTCTGAAAGTAGGAATTCCCGGTGTCAGCGAGACGATCACGGTACGCTCTATCGTGGGTAATTATCTGGAACATGCCAGAATCTTTTATTTCGAGAATGACGGGAAACCGGAATACTATTGTGCCAGTGCAGACTGGATGCCGCGGAATCTGGACCGGAGAGTGGAGATACTTTTCCCGGTGGAAAAACCTCAGCTGCAGGAGAAACTGCACCATATTCTGGACTGTCAGATGAGAGATACGGTGAAAGCGTCGATTCTGCAGGCTGACGGCAATTATGAGAAGCCGGATTTAAGAGGTAAGGAACTGTTTAACGCACAGCTGCAATTCTGTCATGAGGCGAAGGAGGCAGCCAGGGCGGAGAAAGAGTTTGGAAATAAAAGAGTGTTTATTCCGGAGATGCATCATGAGGAACCGGAAACAGCGAGGGATGTGTTTTGAACCAGCACCGTCTCTTGCTGAGCCGGTGGCAGGGGATATTATGTTACCGGTTTGAGAGATCATGAGCAGGAAAAGCAGTAAAGGAGATTGACGAGATGAAGATATATCTGGCATCGGCATCACCAAGGAGGAAAGAGCTGTTAAAGCAGGTGGGGATTTCCTTTAAGACAATGCCCAGTATGGTGGAGGAGAAGATCACAAAGACGGAACCGCAGGCGGTGGTGGAGGAGCTGTCTTATCAGAAGGCAGTGGATGTGTGCGGGAAGCTGTCGGCGGAAGGCAGGGAGGATTTCGTTGTGATCGGAGCGGATACCGTGGTGTCCTGCTGGGGTGAGATCCTGGGCAAGCCGGCGGACAAGGAGGATGCGGCACGGATGCTTGCAAAGCTGCAGGGCGGCAGCCACCAGGTCTATACGGGTGTGACACTTGCCTGGAAATACAAGGATATGGCGGCCATGTATGCCACTTTCAGTGAATGTACGGATGTAACGATGTATTCCATGTCCGCGGAAGAGATCGGGAAATATGTGGACAGCGGGGAGCCTATGGATAAGGCCGGAGCCTATGCGATTCAGGGGCTGTGCGCGGCTTATGTGCAGGGCATCTGCGGAGATTATAACAATGTGGTTGGCCTGCCGGTGGGAAGAGTTTGTCAGGAACTTAAGAGACGCGGCCTGTGGCAGTAGGAAGAAGATAAGAGACGCGATCCGTGGCAGCAGGAAGAAGAGAGTGCAGTGAAGAGGAACGCAGCCAGCCATGAAGGCTGGATGAACGGTAAGAGACAAATTTGGCAATGAGCCAGAAAAGGAGGGTTTTATGTTTGACGAGAAAGTGCTGCAGTGTTTTTTGAAGAACCAATCACAGCTTTATCCGGAGCCGGTAGCTGAGATACCGGAGGAGGCGGAGGCATTTCTGGTGGACTGTATGGCGGTGGTGGTGGATTCCGTCAGGGAAGTATGGGAATTCTTTGAGGAGGAAGGGATTGACACGGAGGATGCCGACGAGGAGAGTATTCTGGAAGCCGACGAAGTATTTGAGGTCGGCGACGGCAGATATCTGATCGTTGAAGGATAGTGTGAAAAATCCATATGCGGCAGATTTTTCACACACAAATTTGTGCTTGCGCCCAAATTTGCAGACTGAGCAAGAATGGGGGATTAATATGAGGATGCACGGAGTCAGATTGAAGTCTGACCGGACAGCAGCCTGCGCATCGTTTCGGCCAGTCCGTCTTTGTCGTTGTCGGATTGTGTGATGATATCCGCGGCCTGTTTTACCTGGTCAGGCGCATTACACATGGCAATGCCGGTGCCTGCGGCCTGCAGCATGGAGATGTCATTTTCTGCGTCTCCGGCAGCGTAGGCGTCGGAAAGGGCTACACCGAAGTGTCCGCAGACGAAACGCAGAGCGTTCCCTTTGCCGGCATCCTGTCGAAAAAGCTCCAGATACCTGTCGTTGGAATAGATGGTCTGGATTTTGCCCTGTGCCCAGTCGGAGATTGCCAGACGAAAGGCTTCCAGTCTGTTGTGGTCAAATAAATCGGCGGCGAGCATTTTGTAAGGTCCGTCGGTGAGAGCGTCCGTCAGCACAGGAGAGACCACCAGCGGCACATGGATCTTCGTGCGGTAGAAACGGATTTCCTCGTCGTCAGCGGGAGAGACCACGGCATTTTCCTGATAGGTCTGGATATGTAAATGCTGTTTTTCAGCCTGCTTTTGCAGATAGGAAACGTAAGAGAGGGGCAGCCTTTTGGCCATAATGGTGCGCCGGCTGTCGCAGTCATAAATCTGTGCTCCGTTATAGCAGCTAAGCAGAATGCCGGACTGATGAAGTCCGGCGTTTTCTTTCACTTCCAGAACGCTGTCCGTCGGGCGGCCGGAAGAGAGAATAAGCTTATTGCCCGCGGCAAGAAATTCATCCAGGAAAGCTTTGGTATCGGCAGATACCAGGCTTTCATTATTTAATAGTGTTCCATCCAGGTCGGTAAATAAGAGTTTCATAGAATATGGCAATATCCTTTCCGTGAAATGATGACTGTCAGCTGTCAGGATCCGTCTGAAACAGCCTCATGATATGAGTCACCTGCGTCGTTGTCTGATCTGTTCCAGTAATTCTTCCGGGACAAATAGTTTACCGTAACCGGTTCCAAGATCCAGACCGGGCTTGTTGGTGCCGTGAAAATCGGAGCCGCCGCTTAGAAGCAGGCCGTATTTCCCGGCGAGGCGGCGCATATCCCGTTCATCCTGATTTGTGTAGCTGCTGTAGAAGGCTTCGATCCCCATAAGGCCCGCATCCTTCAGGGAGGCGGTCAAACGATCAAGCCGATCCTGTTCCATATGGTACAGGGGTGGGTGCGCCAGAACAGGGATGCCGCCGGCCGCCAGAATCAGAGCCACAGCCTGCGCCGGAGATACTTTTTCCCTGGGGACAAAATATTTCGTGTGATCCCCCAGATATTGGGAGAAAGCATCCTGCCGGCTCTTCACATAACCGTCTTCCAACAGATAGGAAGCGTAGTGGGCACGGGTAATGACAGCGCCGGGATTCCTGGCCTGCAGCTTCTCAAAAGTAATATCGATTCCGGCATCCTGCAGATTCTGACACATCCTGATATTCCGGTTTATGCGGGAGTTTACGAACTCATCCAGCTTTTGGCGAAAAACCGGTGAAGCGTGTGAAATATACAGTCCCAGGATGTGCACATCTTTTTTCTCATATTCGGTTGAAAATTCGATCCCGGGCACGACTTCGACAGAAGGCCGGCCGGCAGCCGCCAGTGCCCTGGCATGCGAAATGGCCTCATCCAATCCGTCTATGGTGTCGTGATCGGTCAGCGCGACTGCGCTTAATCTCTTGCTGACGGCATAGTCCACAAGCTGTGCAGGTGTGTAACTGCCGTCGGATTTGCAGGAGTGCGTGTGCAGGTCTACCGGTTTCATGGTTTCCTCCATTCCGAAGCGTTTTTTGCTGAGGAACGCGTGCAGAATCTCAAATTCTGCGCTGCGATCAAAGAGTTTGGGGCGCTTCGGCACAAACTCTGGATTGAAAAATCAGCACATCAGTGTGATTTTTCAATCTTCTGCCTCCCCATGTGTCTGTATTATGAAAGTGTCAGGCCTGCCTCCCTTATGGTCTGTGGGAGGCAGGCACATCGGTTACAGGAAAAGCCGCAGGATCAGTCATCTTCCTCATCATTGGCAGTGCTGGTATATACGGTACGTTTTCTTGCCATTTCGTCGCTGGCCAGATATTCATCGTAAGTGGTGATTTTATCGATCAGGGTGCCGTCCGGCAGGATCTCCATGATGCGGTTGGCTGTAGTCTGCACCACCTGATGATCGTGGCAGGAGAACAGTTCTACGCCTTTGAATTTCTTCATGCCTTCGTTCAGGGCGGTGATGGATTCCATGTCCAGATGGTTGGTAGGCTCGTCGAAGAGCAGGCAGTTGGAGCCGCTGATCATCATCTTGGACAGCAGGCAGCGCACCTTCTCGCCGCCGGAGAGTACCTTTACTTTCTTCACACCGTCATCTCCGGCAAAGAGCATCCGCCCCAGGAAGCCGCGGACATATGTCACGTCCTTGACAGGAGAGTAGCCCATAAGCCATTCTGTGATCGTATAGCTGTTGTCAAATTCTTCGGTATTGTCCTTCGGAAAATAGGCCTGTGAAGTGGTGACGCCCCATTTATAGGTGCCTTCGTCAGGTTCCATCTCTCCCATCAGGATCTTGAACAGGGTAGTCTTGGCAAGCTCGTTTCCGCCTACGAATGCAATCTTGTCGTCGTGGCCGACGATAAAGGAGATATTGTCAAGTACCTTCTCGCCGTTAATGGTCTTGCTGAGATTTTCCACTGTGAGTACTTCGTTGCCGATCTCACGCTCGGGCCTGAAATCAATGTAGGGATATTTTCTGCTGGAAGGACGTATGTCGTCCAGCTCGATCTTTTCCAGGGCACGTTTCCTGGATGTAGCCTGTTTGGATTTGGAAGCATTGGCAGAAAAACGGGAGATGAACTCCTGTAATTCCCTGATCTGTTCCTCTTTCTTCTTATTGGCTTCCTTGCGCTGCTTGATGATCAGCTGGCTGGATTCATACCAGAAATCATAGTTGCCGGCATAAAGCTGAATCTTGCCATAATCGATATCTGCGATGTGGGTGCAGACTTTATTCAGGAAATAACGGTCGTGGGAGACCGCGATTACCGTGTTGTCAAAATTGATCAGGAATTCCTCCAGCCATGCGATGGCATCCAGATCCAAATGGTTGGTAGGCTCGTCCAAAAGCAGGATGTCGGGATTGCCGAAAAGTGCCTTGGCAAGCAGGACTTTAACCTTCTCGTTACCGTTTAAGTCAGCCATCATGCTGTAGTGCAGTTCCGTGCCGATGCCCAGGCCGTTCAAGAGCATGGCGGCATTTGAATCAGCATCCCAGCCGTCCATCTCGGCGAATTCTGCCTCCAGCTCACTGGCGCGGATACCGTCCTCATCGGAGAAATCCTCCTTGGCATAAATAGCGTCTTTCTCCTTCATGATCTGATAGAGCCGTTCATTTCCCATAATGACAGTGTCCATGACAGGATAGGCATCGTATTTAAAGTGATCCTGCTCCAGGACGGAGAGACGCTGACCGGGCGTGATCGATACGTCGCCGTTTGTGGTTTCCAGCGCACCGGAGAGAATTTTCAGGAAGGTGGACTTGCCGGCGCCATTGGCGCCGATCAGACCGTAACAGTTCCCTTCTGTGAATTTGATATTTACGTCTTCGAAGAGCGCTTTTTTTCCTACGCGTAGTGTTACGTTGTTTGCTTGAATCATGTTAAACCCTCTGTTTTTCTATAATTTGCATATTAATGAAGTCACTTCTATCATTATACACAACATAGCTGTTTTTTCAAGGAAAAGCATCAGAGGACTTCCAGATAATCTCTGTCCGGTAAAGCGGGGAATGCAGCGTGGGGCAGGGTCTGGTACCAGAAGGCTACGGAGGCGATATCGTCCTGCAGGGGCAGATAACGTCCGCCGCTTCTCCAGCCAAGCGCCTGGATCGTAACCCTGAGCCGTTTACGGAACCGGATCGGATCGGTGAGATGCCAGCGATACATGCCGAACCGGAATTGACTGCTGTAGAGCCTGTCCGGTGTGATCACCTGATGCAGTCCGCTGTAAGGAGTAGAGAAGGTACAATAATGGTCGTGACTGACCGGATCCTCGAAATTGTAAGAACCACAGAAATAGTCTTCCGTACCGGTTCCGCAGATCGTAGGATAATCACGGTCATCGTCCAGATAGAACTTGATTTCACCTTCGCCCCACCAGCCGCGGTTATTCACGCCCCAGGCCATATAGGTGCCGACATAGTGCCCCATGCCTTCCACGCCGTCCAGAATCGTGTATACTTCTTGATAGGGAAGCGGATTTACACGGCGGAACTGGGCGTGGAAATAAGCGCAGTTTTCCGGGATATCCTTCAATTCATAGTCTATCTGATAGTAATAGGTGACGGGCTCTTCGGAGCGGTTCTCGAGCGTAATGCGGCATTCTTCGCGAAAAGGCATCTGCCAGTAACAGTTAAATGCGCTTCCGGGGTTCACGCAAACGGCCAGAGAGGAGAGCTGTGCATATTCATTCCAGCCGGAGGCGAAGAAATCACCTACGGGACACTCTACGGAAGGCTGCCGGTCGCCGTCCCAGTAAAACCGGATGATCGCATCGCGCCATTTTCCGGTTGGCGTCATCCAGATATGGTTGATCATGCCGGAGCCGGTTATATGGGCAATCTCAAAGGTTTCTCCGGGCGGGATGATAATGTAGGGGTTTACTTTCCAGCCGGTGCCAAGATCGCGGGCTGCCGCCCTGGCGGTTCCGTTCTCCAGCGGACACATGCCGCCTTCCCCGGGATTGCCCGTGAAATGTTCCGGACAGATAGAGCGGGAGCAGGCATCGGAAAGACAGGTTAATGTAGCCAGATTCATATAAATCCTCCATTCTTTAAATTTCCATGGTGCATTTCCATACATGGCAGTACCTTTCGTGAGACGTTCCGACCATGTATAATGCACGTTGCCGTGTTGGTTTTTATCAAATATGACATCGATGCCATAAGAGTATCATTGCAGGAGCGGCATGTCAATATGATCAGGCAAAAAAGTCAAAATGATACTTGAAAAAGTTAAAAATTTTGATAATATCCATAATAGAGATTATACGAAAATAATAGATAAATAAAAATGGCAGGTATGGAGGAATGCGGCATACCGGAGAGGCGGGATCAGATGAGCAATATTTATGATATCGGCAGGGAGACGGGCCTTTCGCCGTCTACGGTTGCAAGAGCCCTGAGTGGGAAAGGATACTGCAGCGAGGCGGCCAGAATCAAGGTGCAGAAGGCGGCGAAGAAGCTGAACTATGTGCCGGTTCAGGCGGCGAAGAGTCTGAAAAGTAAGATAACCAGGAAGGTAATGTTCTGTATTCCGGATATATATAATCCGTATTACTTTGACATGATTCGGGAAGTGAACCGGGTTCTCGAGCAGAGCGGTTATTATATGATACTGGTGCATACAGGCCATGATGCGAAGAAGGAGTTGGAGATCGTAGATACTTTAAAGGAGAGATTTGTGGACGGCATGATCATCCTCTCTTTCCATTTTGACGATAAATTAATGGACAGGATCCGGACCTGCGGTCTGCCGGTGGTTCTGACGAACCGGTGCGACGGCTATGACGACGAGGAGAATTTTGACTGTGCATATGTGGATTATATGAGAGCGGCTTACATAGCGACCGAGTATCTGTTGAAGAAGGGACATAAGAAAGTGGGGCTGCTGGTGGGAGACATCAGGGAGCAGATGGGGTATGAGAGACTGGAGGGATACCAGCGGGCGCTTCGGGATGCAGGCGTCGCCTGTGAGGAAGACTTGATCATTTATTCCGATTTTACCAGGGCTGGCGGTTATGTCCGCTTCTTGGAGTATTTGGAGAAAAAGGGCCTGCAGATGTCCGGACTTGTGGCCTGCAATGATCTGATGGGGATCGGGTGTATTCAGGCATGCAGGGAGCGGGGAATCGTTCTTCCAGGACAGCTGTCTATCGTGACGCTTGACAATACGGATTACTGTTCCTGTACCTATCCGGAGTTGACTTCTGTGGATATGCGGCAGACTCAGGTGGGACAGAATGCGGCAGAGCTGTTGATGGAACGGATCAGAGAGAGACGGAGATACACGAAGATGATCTCTTTGATGCCAAGACTGGTGGAGAGAAATTCCGTGCTGGATTTGACGACGGGGAAAGAGAAGTCGTCGATTTAGACGGGCAGATTGCAGGCAGATGCCGTACTGCAGGTGTCAAACTGCGACGGGGACAGAGTCCAGGCCGGCAGGATGTAATTTGTGGAGCTCTGATGACAGGGATCGAAAATTATTTCACCTGTGCGGTTGGACGCCTCAAAGAGCATCCAACCTGACTTCCGTATTCGTAAAACCCGTGCTTAAGCACTCCCTGCGTCTGCTTTGGCATCCGCGTTTTACTCATTTGGAAGTGGGGTGCTAATCTAACAGCCTGTCGGAATTGCCATAAATGGCATACAGACAAATCATTGGATTGCAACCGCACAGGTGGAAATTATTCGGCGTGTGATTTTGGAGATAAAATGGCATCGATGTCACTAAGAATAATGCATTATGAATAAAATGGAAATGATATTATTGTGCAAAATAATGGAAAATTTTGGAAAATATAAAAACGTATTGGCGTAATTGATAATAAATGTTTATAATGGGACCACGGAAACGGAATTCTTTTTACTAAAAATATGACATCGATGTTACACGAACCACACTATGGGAAATGGAGGATAATAATACGCTTGCCCTGATCAATACGGATGTCACAAGCGTGACCGCCACTAATTTCTCCAAGTGGGTTACAGAGGGTGGTGCAGAGGCTGAATGGGAAAGCCATCTGAGTGCGCTGCAGAATGCCGGTATGCCGGAAGCGATTGAGGTCATTCAGAAACAGTATGAAGCTTATAAAGGAAACTAGTGTACTGAAACCTTCGTGAAAATATTTCGGTCTGTTTTCCTGATTGTACAAGTCCAGAATACCTGGCGCAGCCCGCTGCGTCTCCGTTTCTGAACCTGCACTTTCGAAAAAATATCCTCGAAAATTTACACAGGAACTTCAAGTACGGAATACTGGTACAACGAATACTAAGCAACTGGCACCTTGATTTGCCTGATTGTTCAGCTACGGCGTTGTCGTCAATCGCCGTAGCCACCGCTACGACTCTTTCCTTCGCTTTGCATCTGAAACAATCATTCTGTGTCAATGTACCAGAAACTTAATTTTCATTGTACTGGATGTTACGGTCCGGCTTATTCTGGATTGCCAGGATGAGCCGGATAATTTCCAACACGATTCTCAGGCTGTTATGAGTAAGAAAGGACGGTTCCTTATGAAAATAGTTTCCAGGAAAAAAGCGTCTTCGGGCAGGGTACGGGAACCGCTTGTCAGGAATATGCGGAAGAAATATCAGTTGTGGCTGATGCTGCTTCCGGCGGTGGTATCCATTGCGGTCTTTCATTATGGTCCCATGTATGGGATTCAGCTCGCGTTCCGGGAGTTTGATTTTACGAAAGGGCTGACGGGTGGTGAGTTTGTAGGAATGAAGTATTTCCTGAAATTTTTCCGTTCTTTTCAGTTCGCGGATATTATACGAAATACGTTTGCCATCAGCTTTACGTCTTTGCTTTTGGGGTTTCCGGTGCCCATTATTCTGGCGCTTATGATGAATCAGATTCGTAATAAAGGGATGCGGAAAACGATTCAGACCATTTTCTATGCACCGCATTTTATTTCCACGGTGGTTCTGGTCGGCTTTCTGAACGTGCTGCTGGCGCCTAATACGGGAATTATCAGTTCCATGCTGGGCCTTTTTGGAATAACCGGTAATCTGCTGGGGGATAAAACAGCATTTGTTCCGGTATACGTGCTGTCGGATATCTGGCAGCATGTGGGGTGGAACAGCATTATCTATCTGGCGGCGTTGTCTTCCGTAGACACACAGCTGTATGATGCGGCCAGAGTAGACGGAGCGGGAAAGTGGCAGACCATCTGGCATGTGGATATTCCCTGTCTTACGCCGACGATGATCATTATGCTGATCCTGAGTATGGGGAATATATTAAGCGTCGGATTTGAGAAGATCTTTCTGATGCAGAACAGTACAAATCTTTCGGTGGCGGAGGTTATCTCTACTTATGTATATAAGATCGGTATTCGTTCCAATCAATACAGCTATTCTGCGGCGATCGGACTCTTTAACACACTGGTGAATTTCGCCATGTTGATGTTGGTGAACCGTATTTCCAGGAAGGTATCCGAGACCAGTTTGTTCTAGGGGAGGGTGAATATGAGAATGGAAAAGTGGAAACAGAAATCTGCAGGCGACAGGGCCTTTGAGGTGATACTGTGTATTCTGTTGGCGGTGTTTGTGATCATGGCAGTTTATCCGTTGTACTTTGTGGTTCTGGCATCGGTCAGCGATCCGCTGCTGGTTTCCAGAGGCAAGGTACTTTTGCTGCCAGAGGGGATGAGCCTGTTTGGATTTCAGAAAGTTTTCGAGGACGGCCGTATCTGGACCGGGCTCAGGAATACGCTGCTCTATACGGTACTTGGTACGGCAGTCAATATGCTGGCGACCCTTCCGGCAGCTTATGCACTGTCCCGGAGAGATTTAAGAGGCAGAAAGACGGTCATGATGCTGTTTGTCTTCACGATGTTCTTTAACGGTGGACTGGTACCGACTTATCTGCTTATGCAGAAGCAGCATCTGGTCAATACCATGTGGGTTTTTATCCTGCCCTTTGCGGTCAATGTCTATAACCTGATCATTGCACGTACCTTTTTTGAGACTTCGATTCCTCAGGAACTGTATGAGTCGGCGGCACTGGACGGCTGCAGTGACTTCCGATTCTTTGGGTCCATCGTACTGCCGCTGTCAAAGGCCATCGTCTCGGTTATCATGCTCTATTATATGGTAGCGCATTGGAATGATTTCTTTACCGGACTGATCTATATTATGGATCGGAAATTAAATCCGCTGCAGCTTGTATTGCGGGAGATCCTGATCATTAACAATGTGTTTACGGCGGGCGGCACCGGCGGAGGCGGCTTGAATTCCTATAATCAGATGTATGCGGATACGGTGAAGTATGCTGTCATTATCGTGTCGTCTCTGCCAATGCTCATTCTGTATCCGTTTATTCAGAAGTACTTTGAAAAGGGTGTGATGATCGGTGCGATTAAAGGATGATGGACTGAAATTAAGGAGGCAGGACATTAAGAAGGAGGTGCAGAAATCGGAATGCTGGAATCTTTATATAAGGATGTAAAACTGAAAGGAAAACTGGCGTGGCGCAGAGAAGAAGACCGTAAATATATGATGAGCCTGACGACAGAGAACCTGCTGCTGCCGTTCTACCATGAGGCGGGAATCATCCGCATTACATATCTGCCGAAGAATCTGCATGGAGGGTGGGATTCGCCGCTGTCCATGATTCGGGGAACGGTGTGCGGACACTGGCTCAGCACGGCAGCCCTGTTGTATTCCGAGACGAAGGACGCTGTGATAAAGGGCAGAGCCGATGAGATCGTCAGGGAGATTGGCCGGTGTCAGGAGGAAAACGGTGGAGAATGGTGTTTTCCAATTCCGGAAAAATACCTGCTCTGGCTGAAAAGAGGAAAAAGAACCTGGGCTCCACAGTACGTATGCCATAAGGTCATGGCAGGCCTCCTGGATATGTATCTGTTGACGGGAAATGAACAGGCGCTTGTCATAGTGAAGCAGGCGGCGGAATGGTTTATCCGCTATACCGAGGATATTGCGGAAGAACAGATGCGGCAGATGATGTGGGAGGAAACCGGCGGGATGATGGAACTGTTCGCCGACCTGTATGCGGTAACCGGCGATGAGAGACATCTGGAGCTGATGCGCCGGTATGAAAGACGCGACCTTTTTGACCTGTTGGAAACGGATGAAAATCCGCTGGTCAATATGCATGCAAACTCAACGGTCCCGGAGATCATGGGTGCAGCCAGGGCTTATGAAGTGACGAAAGAAGAGCGGTACAGGCATCTTGTGGAGCGCTATTGGGACATTGCCGTGCACAGATCCGGAATGTTTGTGACCGGCGGGCAGACGAGTGGTGAAGCATGGACGCCTGAACAGGTACACGGGTCAAGATTGAGCAGTACGAATCAGGAACACTGTCTGGTGTACAATATGATGCGTCTGGCCGAATATCTGTTTCGATGGAGCGGTGAGGCCGAGTATGCGGATTATTGGGAGCGGAATCTTTATAACGGAATCTTTGCCCAGGGATTCTATCGGGATGACAGAAACGAGCAGTTTGGCGGCAATCCACAGGATCCGGCATATGGTTATGTGGCGTATCATCTTCCGCTGCATGCAGGGGCGGAGAAAGTTTGGGGGTCCCGGATCGGAGATTTTTGGTGCTGTCATAATACTCTGATGCAGGCGAATGCATCTTTTCACAAAGCGCTGTTCTACCGGGATGGTGCACGAATCTTCTCTGCGCAGTATCAGGAGGGGGATGTGACGTTGCTGGTGGAAGAAAAAAGGGTGGAGCTTACGCAAAGGATTGACAGCTGCACCGGGGAGATCATACGGATAGAAGAAGTGAACAGGCAGGTGACGACGCGGCCTGCGTATGATCGGATCAGGATTACGGTCAGGTGTGAGGCCGACACGGATTTTGAACTGGCAGTCAGATGTCCGTGGTGGCTGGACGGTCCGATGGTCCTGTGCGTTGACGGAAAGAGGCTTGGACAGGAAGACACAGGAACAACTGAAGAAGAAAGTTATCGTGTGGAAAAAGGGTTTGCCATCCTGAAGCGGACATGGAAAGAGAATGAAGTGGTCATAACGCTTCCGAAGAAGGTCACAACCTGGCAGCTGCCAGATCAGCCGGATGTGGTCGCATTTCTGGAAGGACCCGTGGCGCTGGCCGGATTGGTGGAAGAGGAGCGAACCCTTTATTATGAAAAGAGGCCGGAAGAGATCCTGATTCCCTATGATGAACGCAGATGGGAGAAATGGCTGCCCGGGTGGAAGACGAAAGACCAGCCTGTTAATTTCGTGCTGCAGCCGCTTTATCGGATCGGATATGAGAAGTATACGACCTATTTCCCGGTAAAAAAGAGAGGCGGCGGGTTAAGTGGCGCAGAGCAAAACCGGAGTATTCCTTCGGAAAACTCCTAAATTCTGCTCGCGTCCTCAGCGCAAAACGCTTCGGAATGGAGGATAGGTTGAATAAATTCTCTGATGAGCAATTTCTTCAACCAAGAATTTGTGCCGAAGCGTCACAAATTCTATTGATCGCAGAGCAGAATCTGAAATTCTGCTCACGTCCTCAGCGTAAAACGCTTCGGAATGGAGGAAAAGATGAAGAAACCAAAGATAGGGATTCGACCAATCATAGATGGTAGACGGGCGGAAAGAGCAAATCTGGAAGAGAAAGTCATGAGTATGGCGATGGCTGCTAAAAAGTTGATTGAGGAGAATCTGAGAGATGTAGATGGTGAGTTTGTTTCGTGCATCATTGCAGACACTACGATAAGCGGAAGTGCACAGGCGGCTGCCTGCGCAGAAAAGTTTGCAGGTGAAAATGTGGTTGGGACATTGAGCGTGACCTCCTGCTGGTGCTACGGAAGCGAGACCATGGATACGGATCCGATGACCATGAAGGCTGTCTGGGGATTTAACGGGACGGAGAGTCCGGGTGCAGTCTATCTGGCAGCAGTACTGGCCGCCCATGCACAGAAGGGCTATCCGGCGTACGGAATCTATGGAAAGGATGTGCAGGACAGAACAGATACTTCGATTCCGGAAGATGTTAAAGAAAAAATCCTGCGGTTTGTACGATGTGCCATAGCGGTGGGAACCATTCGCGGAAAGAGCTATGTGAATATCGGAGCTGTCTGTATGGGAATACAGGGATCCTACTGCGATGATGCCTTTTTTCAGAAATATTTGGGTGTCCGCCCTGAATTCGTGGATATGGTGGAGATCAACAGACGGATAAAAGAAGGCATCTATGATGAAGAGGAATATCGTCTTGCCTGTCAATGGACGATGGAGCACTGTCAGGAAGGGGAAGACCATAATCCGGAAGAAATGCGGCATACGGAAGCGCAGAAAGCGGAAGAGTGGAAATTTGTGGTCAAGATGACCATGATCATTCGGGATATTATGCTGGGAAATCCCAGGTTGAAAGAACTTGGCTTCTATGAAGAAAGCCTGGGACGGAATGCCATAGCAGGAGGTTTTCAGGGACAGCGTATGTGGTCCGACTGGCAGCCGGTAGGCGACTTTTCGGAAGCGATCCTGAATTCCGGATTCGATTGGAACGGTGTGTGTAAACCCCTTATCCTTGCGACGGAAAATGATACTTTAAATGCAGTCTCCATGCTGTTTGGGCATTTGCTCAGCAACGGGTCGGCTGTTTTTGCCGACGTGCGCTGCTATTGGAGTCCGGAAGCGGTGGAGCGGGTTACCGGATGGAAGCCGGACGGTAAAGCGGCGGATGGCTTCATCCATCTGATCAATTCAGGGGCGGCGGCACTGGACGGGACCGGGGCATCTGTAGATGAGAACGGAACGGGGGTGATGAAACCCTGGTATGAAATGAAAGAGACAGATGTGGAGGCATGTCTGAGAGCCACCAGATGGTGCCCGGCCAGTGCCGGTTACTTTAAGGGCGGCGGATTTTCTTCGCAGTTTCGCACGGCGGCAGAAATGCCGGTCACATTGATCCGCGTCAATCTGATTGCGGGCATTGGGCCTGTGATACAGATTGCGGAAGGCTATACGGTGGTTCTGCCGGAGGAAGTGCACCGCAGAATAGATGAGAGGACGGATCCTACCTGGCCGACTACATGGTTTGTGCCGCGGATAAACGGGTTCGGTGCATTTAGAGACGTGTATTCGGTTATGGCTAAATGGGGTTCCAATCACGGAGCATTTGTATATGGCCATATTGGGCAGGATTTGATCACACTGGCCTCCATGTTGAGGATTCCGGTGTCTATGCACAACATCGAGTATGAGAATGTGTTTCGGCCTCACTGCTGGGACGGTTTCGGAACACAGGATCAGGAGAGCGCAGACTATCGCGCATGTCAGACCTATGGACCTTTATATCGGTGATGGGAGAGGAGAAGGGCGTGCTGCATTTTTTGTGAACAGGCTTCTGTAATATGCGCTGTACTTTTGGAACTGTTTCTACTATAATAAATATCGGCAGCAGGCGGTGAGGCAACGGATGTGGTTTATGCCTTATGCTGATCTTACGCGATGCTGTGCAGGATCGATGTGAATTGTAACAGATAATACATACGAAATGCCAAAGCAAAAGTAAATCCTTAAGGAATTTACTTTTGTTTTTGGTGTTGGTTTTGCAGTAATGTGATAAGCGTATGATGCGCGGCCGATTTAAGTTCGGGAGAATTTGGCTTTAGCAGTATGAAGGTACGTCTGGACAGTGTCCAGTATAATTTACAATAATTACCGCTGCCTTACATGCAGGATAAATTTTCATGCGCAGGGAGACTGCGTGAGGCGATACCGGCAGTATCGTCGATGGAAGACGACGCGGCAGATGGAAATTCAGACGAGCGTAAGGTGCGGATATTTATCGTGGATTATACTGGTATTGCAGGGTTAAAATTGACAGAGGGACAGGATCGAAAGAGATTCTGGTAAGGAGGTACAGAAGATGGCAGGAAATTTGAAAAGAGTGCTGAAAGGAATTTTCTATTCGGGTGCATTGTATCTGATAGCGGTAACACCGCGCGTAGTGAACAGACCGGATGCGGGGATTTTTCGCAAAAAATATTTTGCGCACAGAGGGCTGCATGACAACGCGGGAGAGGCGCCGGAGAATTCCATGGCGGCTTTTCGCAGGGCGGTGGAAGCCGGGTACGGTATAGAACTGGATGTACAGATGACAAAGGACGGCATTCCGGTCATATTCCATGATGGCACGTTGGAGCGCATGTGCGGCGTGAAGGCGAGGATCGAGGACTATACTTACGAACAGCTGCAGCAGTTTAAACTGGCGGACTCCGAGCAGAGTATTCCGAAACTGGAGGATATGCTTGCTCTTGTGGACGGGCGGGTGCCGCTTATCGTGGAGATCAAGTCCGAGACGAAGGACGTTGCTTTCTGCGCGGTGATCGACCGGATGCTGCGGGCTTATCAGGGGGAGTACTGTATAGAATCCTTTAATCCGCTGGTGTTATTGTGGTACCGCAGGTATCACAACTGTGTGGTCAGAGGACAGCTGGCCTCGAATTTCCGCATAGACGGCGGTCATAAGAGTCCACTTTACTTTTTCATGACGCATCTGCTTTTGAATATCTTTACGGCTCCGGATTTTATCGCTTACAATCATCAGTTTGAGGAGGAGCCGGGACGAAGGATATGCAGATGGCTTTACAGACATCCGGCGGTGGCATGGACGATTCGCAGTGAGGCGGAGCTGAAAAAAATGAACGGAAAGTTCGATGTTTTCATCTTTGAGAACTTTTTGCCATAAATTTTGTGCAGAACTACAAAAAACGGATGCTAAATTTCCAATTATATGGTAAAATAATGAAAGGGCACTGAAATGTGCGTCTCTGCTAGTCAGATCAGAAACTATAAATGAAGAACAGGGCAGTCTGCGGATTGTCTGTTTATGGTTTCTGAGTAGTATTTAAGAAAAGAGAGGGAAAAAGTTATGGCAAAATGGGTGTACTTATTTGAAGAAGGCAATGCCGACATGCGTAATCTTCTCGGCGGTAAAGGCGCGAACCTTGCTGAGATGACGAATTTAGGATTGCCGATCCCCCAGGGATTTACAGTTACGACAGAGGCTTGTACTGACTATTACAACAGCGGCAGGCAGATCACGGACGAGATCAAAGGGCAGATATTTGAAGCGCTTGCAACTCTGGAGGAGAAGCAGGGTAAGAAATTCGGCGATACGGAGAATCCGCTTCTTGTTTCGGTGCGTTCCGGTGCGCGGGCTTCCATGCCTGGTATGATGGATACGATCCTGAATCTCGGTCTTACGGATGTGGCAGTAGAAGGATTTGCGAAGAAGACAGGCAATCCCAGGTTTGCTTATGACTCCTACAGGAGATTCATACAGATGTTTTCCGATGTCGTTATGGAGATTCCGAAGTCTTATTTTGAGAGGATTCTGGACGAGATCAAGGAAGCGAAGGGCATCAAATTTGATACGGAACTGACAGCAGAAGATCTGAAAGAAATCATAACCAGATTTAAAAATATCTATAAAGAGAATAAAGGTGAGGAGTTCCCGCAGGAGCCGAAGGAACAGTTGATGGAAGCTGTCAAGGCAGTTTTCCGTTCCTGGGACAATGAGAGAGCGATCGTGTACCGCCGTATGAATGATATTCCGGGCGATTGGGGCACGGCAGTCAACGTGCAGGCCATGGTATTCGGTAATATGGGCGACACTTCCGGCACCGGCGTTGCTTTTACCAGAAATCCTTCTACGGGTGCGAAAGGTATTTACGGCGAATACCTGATCAATGCCCAGGGCGAAGACGTGGTAGCAGGTATCCGTACACCCCAGCCTATTACCAAACTGGAAGAGGATCTGCCGGATTGCTTCAAGCAGTTCATGGAGATCGCCAATAAACTGGAGAATCATTATCGCGACATGCAGGATATGGAGTTTACGATCGAGGACGGCAAGCTGTTCTTCCTGCAGACCCGTAATGGTAAGCGGACTGCTCCCGCAGCGATTCAGATCGCATGTGACCTGGTGGATGAAGGTATGATCACACCGGAAGAGGCAGTTCTTCGTATTGAAGCGAAATCCTTAGATCAGTTACTGCATCCCACTTTCGACGCTGCGGCGCTGAAAGCCGGTCAGGTGATCGGACAGGCGTTGCCGGCATCTCCCGGTGCAGCGGCAGGTAAAGTATACTTTACCGCAGAAGAGGCGAAGGCAGCTCACGAAAAGGGTGAAAGAGTTATTCTTGTTCGTCTGGAGACGTCTCCGGAAGATATCGAAGGTATGCATGCAGCAGAAGGTATCCTCACTGTGCGCGGCGGTATGACATCCCACGCAGCAGTGGTAGCACGCGGTATGGGTACGGCATGTGTATCCGGATGCGGCGACATTGCGATCAATGAGGAGGACAAGGTATTTGAACTGGGCGGAGAAGAGTTCCATGAGGGAGATTATATTTCTCTGGACGGCTCCACCGGTAAGATCTATAAGGGTGATATCAAGACAGTGGAAGCGTCTGTAAGCGGTAACTTCGGACGTATTATGGAGTGGGCGGACAAATATCGTAAGCTGAAAGTACGCACCAATGCAGATACGCCGGCCGACGCAGCCAATGCGATCAAATATGGAGCAGAAGGTATCGGTCTTTGCCGTACCGAGCACATGTTCTTCGAACCCGACAGGATTCCGAAGATTCGTCAGATGATCCTGGCAAGAACCGTAGAGCAGAGAGAGAAAGCACTGAATGCACTGATCCCGTTCCAGAAAGGTGACTTCAAGGCATTGTATGAGGTGATGGAAGGAAGACCGGTGACCATCCGTTTCCTGGATCCGCCGCTTCATGAGTTCGTGCCGACAGACCAGGGTGATATTGATGACCTGGCAGTAGAGATGATGATGACGGCGGAAGATGTACAGGAGATTTGCGATTCTCTGCATGAATTTAACCCGATGATGGGTCACCGCGGATGCCGTCTGGCAGTTACCTATCCGGAAATTGCCAAGATGCAGACAAGAGCTGTTATGGAGGCTGCCATCGAAGTGAAGAATGAGAAGGGATACGATATCGTACCGGAGATCATGATTCCGCTTGTCGGCGAGAAGAAGGAGCTTAAGTTCGTCAAAGATGTAGTGGTGGAAGTGGCTGAGCAGGTGAAGAAAGAGAAGAATTCCGATATCAAGTACCATGTGGGAACGATGATCGAGATTCCGAGAGCAGCACTTTTGGCAAATGAGATCGCAGAAGAAGCAGAGTTCTTCTCCTTCGGTACGAATGACCTGACACAGATGACTTTCGGGTTCTCCCGTGACGATGCAGGTAAGTTCCTGAGTGATTACTATAAAAATAAGATTTATGAGTCGGATCCGTTTGCAAGACTGGATCAGAACGGCGTAGGCCAGCTGGTGCAGATGGCGGCGGAGAAGGGCCGTGCGACCAGACCGGATATCAAGCTGGGTATCTGCGGCGAGCACGGTGGAGATCCGTCTTCGGTGGAGTTCTGCCATAAGATTGGTCTGACGTATGTGTCCTGTTCACCGTTCAGGGTGCCGATCGCAAGGTTGGCGGCGGCGCAGGCGGCTATTTCCAATTGATGCCATAGGATTTTGGGTGTCGTAGGGCACAGAAATTTATTCTAAAAAGAGGCAAATATAATTAGCTACGACATAGAAAAATAAGACCTTGCATCGCAGGATGCGGGGTCTTATTTTTATCCTTTGGATTATCCTTTCCCTTGCATAAACACTGGATTTGTTGGAATGTCCTGCACAGGATCACCATGGAGTAGGGGCAGCCAGGGCGAAAGCCCGACAGGATAAAACAAATTGCCCTTTTATGCTCTTTCTAGAAAAAATTTCCGTGCCCTACGACATGGTGATATTTCCTGATTGCGTTTTTGGGAGAAATGATTTTCATTAAGGATGACTTGAAAACCTCGATAAATGGGGATTTTAAGATTTTTGCTGATTTTCGGATTTCCCAAAAGTACAATCCCCAAATTCCCAAAAACGATACATTTTCATTTTTGGGGAGTGTTTTTGGGAAAATGGCAGGATGTTCCCGGATGGGAGGTTTTGCAAGGATGAGGAAAAAGAACTTTAAGGGGCGATGTGAAAAGAGGATGATCGGTAAGTGCTCTGAGGTATGCAGGACGTATGATGCGATCCAGTATGCTTATGCTGATCTGTTGCAGGCGAGTGATGAAGTGAAGGAGATCAGATGTAATATCCTTTTGGATGGATTGGATGTCGGGGAGTATACTTCTGATTTTGTCTGTACCAAGACAGATGGTGATCTGATGGTACGGGAATGTGTGTTCCGTAAATTTCTGATGAAGCCTCTGACAGTGAAACTATTGGATGCTTCAAGGGAGTATTGGATCAGACATGGAGTTACGGATTGGGGGTTGGTCATTGATGAAGAAGTATGATCTGTTGCGTTCTGGTGATACCATAATGCGTATATTGGATATTCAGGATGATAGAATCCTCATGATTGATTGTGTGAAACATACTATGCCAGTATGGGTAGAATCAGAGTTGTTGGAATTTTATGTCGGGTGTTCTAATGAAGAGTTATTTGAGATTACAGGAATCAGGATTGTGGATGCTTTAGATGCAGACCAGAGGAAGGTTATGCATGAGCGATACACAATGATTGCACCTGTTCTTTCTTTTATGTCAGATGATAAGATGCGTTCTAAACTGATCTGTTCTATAGCGGAGGAACATAAAGTATCGAAACAGACTGTGAGGAATTATCTCTGTCTTTATTTATCGTATCTGGATGTGACTGTTCTTGCTCCAAAGAAGCATCAGAATGAACGGGAACTGACACAGGATGAAGTGCATATGAGATGGGCGTTGAACAAGTTTTTCTATACCACAAAGAAGCAATCCCTTATGACGGCATACACAATGATGCTCAAAGAGAAGTATTGTGATGCCAGTGGCGTGTTGAGTGTAGAATATCCATCCTTCTATCAGTTTCGGTATTTTTATCGTAAGACTAGGAAAATGCAGAACTTCTATATTTCAAGGGATGGATTGAAGAATTATCAGAGGAATAACAGACCTCTTATCGGAGAAGGTGTACAGGCGTTTGCTCCTTCGGTTGGTGTAGGGATGTTGGATGCTACGGTGTGTGACATTTATCTGATCAATGAGGAAGGAAATCTGGTTGGCAGACCAATTCTTACTGCATGTATTGATGCTTACAGTAGCCTGTGCTGTGGTTATTCTCTTTCATGGGAAGGTGGCGTATACAGTCTTCGGGGGTTAATGCTGAATATCATAGCTGATAAGGCTGCATGGTGTAGGCGTTTTGGTATCTCTATAGAAAAAGAAGATTGGGATTGTAACGGGCTTCCGGGGACATTTGTTACCGATATGGGTAGTGAATATAAATCGGAGAATTTTGAACAGATCGCAGAGTTGGGTGTTACGGTTGTCAATCTGCCATCATACAGACCAGAACTGAAAGGGTTGGTAGAGAAGTTTTTTGATCTGATACAGGAGACGTATAAGAAGCATTTGAAGGGAAAGGGTGTGATCGAGCCGGATTATCAGGAACGAGGCGCACATGATTACCGTAAAGATGCCTGTCTGACGATGTTGGACTTTGAGAAGATTATCCTACATTGTATGATCTACTATAATTCAAAACGGATCATAGAAAACTTTCCTTATACAGAAGCTATGATAAATGCAGGGGTGAAGCCTTATGCGTCCTGTATCTGGGAATGGGGTAAGTCACAGATAGGCGCTAATCTGATCAGTGTGGATAGTAGAGAATTGATATTGACATTGTTGCCAAGGACTACAGGGAAATTTGGTCGGACGGGTTTGAAAGTAAATAAGCTGCGGTATCACTGTGAGGGATATACAGAGCAGTATCTATCTGGCGGTACTGTGACGGTGGCTTATAACCCAGAGGATGTGACTTCAGTATGGATAATTGAGAATGGTGTGTATATGGAATTTGTGTTGATAGAATCCCGTTTTCAGGGAAAAGATCTTGTTGGAGTGCAGGAGATACAGACTGGACAGAGGATTATTAGTAAGAATGAAATGAGGAACAACTTACAGGCGCAGATTGATCTGGCACAACATATTGAAACTATTGCGAGCAGTATTAGTGGTCATAGGGATGTACATATGAAGAATATTCGTAACACCAGAAAAAAGGAACAAAGCAGGTGCCATCAGGATTACATGAAGGAGGAGAGTTGTTGTGATTGATTTTTCAATCATTATTCATATTTTGCCAACTATGAAGTCAGGGGATGATTTGTTTTCAGCATTGAAAGTTTTACCGAAGTATGATGAATCAATCTGTACAGCAGAGGTTCCTATGCGTCTTATGGCACTTTCTGATCTCTACAGGATATATGTACCTTCCCAGATGTCATTGGAAATTTACAGTAAAATGTATCTGGCATTGTTACGGTCATTACAAAAGAAGGGTACGAAACTGGCGGTACAGCAGAAGAATCAGAATTATAGGGCTGTGATACAGCAGGAGTACAGCGGTATTATGGGTGGTTCAGACAGCTTTACGATCATTGGGGCATCCGGCATTGGTAAAAGTTCCGCTATTAGTAGGGCAATCACGCTGATTACTGAAAATAAGGTGATTGAAGTGGAGAATCCATATACAAAGATTATTCCCTGTATCTGTGTCCAGTGTCCTTTTGATTCTTCTGTAAAGGGGTTGCTTTTGGAGATACTGCGGAAAGTGGATGAAATGATAGACAGTAAGTATTATCAGAATGCACTACGGGCTAGAACTACAACAGATATGCTGATCGGGAGTGTCAGTCAGGTAGCATTGAATCATATCGGCTTGTTGGTGGTGGATGAGATTCAGAATGTATGTAACAGTAAAAATGGAAAGAGTCTTGTAGGGATGCTTACACAGCTTATCAATAACAGCGGTATTTCTATCTGTATGGTGGGGACTCCTGAGAGTGCGGTATTTTTTGAACAGGCGGTTCAACTTGCCAGAAGGTCATTAGGGTTACGGTATGATGTGATGGAGTATGGTATGGATTTCAGAAAGTTTTGCAAGATTGTGTTTTCCTATCAGTATGTGAAGCAGAAAACGGAGATCACAGACGGGATCATGGAATGGCTCTATGAGCATACTTCGGGAAATATCTCGGTGGTGGTGTCTCTGCTCCATGATGCACAGGAGATCGCTATTTTGAATGGTAAAGAAGTCCTGAATCTGGAATCTCTACAAGAGGCATATCAAAAACGGTTGTCTATGCTGCATGGTTTTATCCATAGGGAACAGAAAAAGCAGACATCCAAGCCCAAAAGGAAAGTGTCTGTTATGAGTGCGGGTGTGAAGAATCCTATAAGAGAAGGGGATAGTGTAGAGGTTACGATTGCAGGATTAGTTTCTGTTGCCAAGGATGGAAATGTGGATATCGTACAGTTATTGAAAGAACATATGACAGTGATGGAGGTGGCTGTATGATTACATATATGCCGACAATTTATCCTGATGAATTGGTATATAGTTGGTTTGGTAGATACTATGTACATTCTGGCTGTTTTTCCCATAAGATGGCGTTGCAGGAGTTGTATTGTAAGAAGTCAGATTATCTAAGCAAAGAATTCATTGGTAACTTAAATAATGAAGCTAGGGAGCAGATCGGTGAAATATATTTTCTGGATAAATTGGTCTTAGATCATACCATGTATCCTCAGTATGCAAGGTTTGTTCCATTGGCAGAAAAGAAAGAGGCTCTGTATCATTTGGGGCATGATTCTTGTGATGTACATCATTTATTTCCTGTTCTTCCTAGAAATGATGGGGAACGTTATCTGCGGTTCTGTCCATTGTGTGTAAAAGAGGACAGAGAAATTTATGGGGAAGCATACTGGCATAGGAAGCACCAGATCAGGAATATGTGTATATGTACACAGCATAAATGCAGGCTTATGGAATCGAGTGTTCCGGCAAAGAGTGAGCAGAGTTTTACGTTTTGCCCTGCTGAAAACTATACATATGACAGAGAAGCAGTATTTGAGAATGATTTATCGGTGATTCAGTATATGGAATATCTGGTGTCAGTATTTGATTCGGTGATGGATTTTGAAAATGATATTCCTATCAGTTCTATCCTTTATGATGGAATGAGCAGGACAAAATATTTGAAAACATCAGGACGGAGCAGATATACGAAGATGCTTGCTGATGATATGAATGAGTTTTATAGAAATATGGGGATATGTAGTGTAGCAAGTGTGTATCAGATTCAGAGAGTATTGTTGGAGAATCTGTATGACTTTTCGGTTGTCTGTCAGATTGCTTATTTCTTGGGGATGAGAGCGGAGGAATTAACGGCTTCCGCTTTGACCAAGGAGCAGATTCAGCAGGAACAGGACAGCCATTATATGAGGAATACTGCGCCTGTAGATTGGGAACTGTTGGATCGGGAAATGGCTCCTGTATTAGAGAGGTTTGCTAAGGGTGTATATGATGGAACTGCTAATGAAAACGGCAGACCAGAGAGGGTATCGGAAAGGCTTGTGTATCGGGAAATGAATCTGCGGGGACATCAGTTGGAGAATATGCCGAGGTGTAAGGCTATTTTTGAGAGATATACGGAAACTTATCCTGAGAGTTGGGCGAGGAAGATTATTTGGGCTTATCGGAAGTTGGAAGAGGAGGGGAAGCCTTTTTATTGGACGGATGTTAGGAGGATTTCGGGGGTGAAAAAGAAAAATTTTAAGGCTGTTGTTCCCTATTTGATGAAGTATGTGGAAGATGTTACGGTGAGTAAGATTATGGAGTTGGTTATAGTTGACGACGAATGAGTTAATTGTGTATTCTATCTTTAAGTGATTGTGTTACTGATAGGGAGTGCATATAATTCTAGATACAATTGTGAAGTGAAGGAGGTTAAAATGAAAAAGAGTACTGGTAGAATTATAGCAGGTCTTTGTGCGATAGCCGTTACAGGGTTTGAGATAATCAAATATTTAAATGGAAGAGAATATCCCAAATATAGTAATGAATGGATGGAATCATTATCCGACAGTGAGCTTGATACAGAGCGAGAAGAGATTAGAAAGGCATGGTGTTCGGAACCCAAAGATATTTCAAGAGCCATAGAATTAGAAAGTATATTAGATCAATTTGATAGAGAAATACATAAAAGAAAATCGAGTGATAGCTCTGGCTATGTTTTTCCCAGACATACTGAACATGGTTGGTATTTATCTGGAGACGATTAATCAATTTAAAGTTGTATAAAGGGGGCTTAATTATGAAAGATGAGATAATGTCTTTGTTGACAGATTATGGTGAGCTTACTTTAGATATGTTTTTACGAGATGGTATCATAAAAGAGTTACCTATTGTAGGCTCCACCTTTAGTATGATAAAAATAAGTGCAGATATTCGTGATAGAATTTTTTTGGAAAAATTAAAAAGTTTCATTGAGAACATAGAGAAGAATACTAAATGGCAAGAAAAATTCAGTGATATCGAAGAATGTAGTAGAATTTCTAAGCAGCTCCTATACATTGTAGATTCGTGTGATGATGACAAAAAGTTGAAATTAATAGGAATGGCATTTAACTATTTAGCAAAAGGAGAGATAAACAAGGATGATTATTTTTTTACTGTAAATATGATTTCAAAATCATTTTATCCTTATTTAGAAATGCTGTTGGATATTGATGAATCTGATGAACGTTTTCCAAATGATGGTACGAAGTATCATTATGATGGAATAGTACATTTGTTGAATATAGGTGCACTTGATTATGATGGTCAAATACCAATGCTTATTAATGAAAAAACGAATGAAATAGAATCCAGACCCTGTATAATAGTTACACTAAATTGTTATGGTAATTTTATAAGAGGTTTATTGAGTATGCTGAATGAATCATTGAAAAGTTGAAACGATTGGACTGTAGGGAAACGGATAAGATGTTCCTGCAATTATATATTATATTCATGATACTATGGTAATCCCTGTGCCGATTGTGGCATGGGGATTTCTGCTTTTAGCAGGAGAGGATTATAAAATAACAGGAGAAAGGAAAGAAAAACATGATCAGATTAGATGATAAAAGATGTATCATAGGCTTTGATGACGGCTATCAGCTTGGAAAGACCGCAAATTTTATATTTGACAATGGCGTACATATGCTTGGGAGTGTTGAACCGACATTGAAAGAAAATTCTCTGTTTTATGACGGAGAATATTTTAAGGTAGGGGAAGGCAGAGCGGCAATTACAGATGATAAGATATCGGATGATACGGCAAGGCTCCGTACGATGGCGGGTATTGCAATGGAACTTCGGAAAGAGGGACTTCACAAGGCAAAGATTGTACTTGCGGTTGGTCTGCCGTTTTCCAGTTTTGGGAGGGATAAGCTAAAGCTGGTTGATTACTATGATCAGCAGAATACGTTGGAATTTTCCTATGAGGGGGAAGAATATTCTGTAACGATTGTAAAAGTGATTGTATGTCCACAGTGTTATTCCGCGATAGCTTCAAGGCTTGGTAATATGAAAGACGATTACCTGATCGTAGATATTGGAAGTAAGACTACGGATGTTGTCTATGTGCGGAATGGGCTTCCGATTGAGAGCAAGTCTATCACGATTGAAAAGGCTATGGTCAAATGGATTAAAGAAATCCAACGGGATATGAAAATACAGACAGGGAAGGATATCCCGGAACATGAGATCATGAAGGTCATGTTAAAAGAAGGAAGTAATCTGCCAACAGTCTACGCAGAGTTAATCCATGGAATGATGCGGGAAAAAATACATTCTCTGGAACTGGAGCTTTCTGAACGAGGTTACAGTCTTGACTATATCAACATCATTTATGTGGGCGGCGGTGCGCTGATGGCACGTGAACATACAGGAAAATTCAGGAATCATACCGCTTACGACTGTGATTTGTGCGCCAATGCAAAAGGGTATGAATTTCTTGCAGGGCAGATGCTGGAGAGAAGGTGAACTGATGGCTGGACAACAAAAAGCGATATTCCTTCGCTTTAATATGGAAGATGAAGCGGATAGCAGCCTGTACATGAAACTGGCAGAAGCGGCGGGTTCTGTGTCACTTACTTCCTATGTGAAGAGGGTTTTGGAGGAATATCTCAGCATACAAATAGAGATGGCGGAGCGTCAGCAGTTCCATGAACATATGCTTGTAACAGTGCGGGAAGAGATACAGGAACAGGGGATGAAGTTGGTAGGAGCATTATTGTCAGGTATCGGTACGATAAATGTACAGAAGATTCCAGAGAAATCTATGTCAGAAGAAGCAGGATTACCAGAAGCATGTGGGAGACTGCCGGATGAACTCAGCGGTGTTCTGGATTTTATCGGTTAGATATCTTGTCAGGAGTATGGGGACAGAGAGTTACGCTGTAGGTGTCTATGTATTTGATAAGCAGACTCTTTTATAGAATTTTGCAATAGATATGATAACAGATGCAAGTAATTTGTTGCAGATTTCGGTATTTAAGGACAGATAGAGGGTAGGCGTTGCATATTCGTAATCAAATGCAACAGATATGCAATTTTCTGGGGCATTTCACGTTGGCGAAGGGAAATGTGGAGGTTGATATTTTGAATATAGAAGTATAATGATCCCTGTGCCGGTTGTGGCATGGGGATTTTTTGTTGCCCGTCCCGGAGGTTACGAGGGCAGATTGGAGAAAGATATGGCAAAGGATATGACAGAAAGAGTTAGGAATGCTCAGGATAAGGCACTGGAACGTCTGGATTATATTCTGGAAACGGTTCCGGCATCGGATTTTGTTGAGATTATTGGGCGTGTTGGCGGTGATACAGTCACTTACAGAGTGTATGATGACGGCTCCGTATACGAGAAATGAGCAAGGAGGTATTTAATCATGAGGCTTGATTACAGGAAGGAGAAGTTTCAGAAAGTCAGTGTATGTGGTATCTTATGTGATTTCAGTGATATGCGTATAGACAGGAGTACCGTACCAAAACAACGATACCAGTATGAGGTTGCCGATGATGATGAGGGTCAGGGTGATCCGGCAAGAGTAAGGCATGGTATCATGGTGAACTTCTTCGGAACACTGATTAGTGAGGTGCCGTTGCCGCTTGGATACGATGATGTATTGTGGCTGTATGATGGTGATTTTGTATATCTGCAGGAATAGGGGGCAAGCATGTTTGGATGTAAGCGGAAATGCAATATCCATTTGTATAATCCACGGTGAAAACCTAAATACATATTATGTTGCAAAAAATGTAAACAGTTTATGCGATAATATATAATTACATTTTATCACGCATAAAAATAAATGTTTTATGGTTGGATTTATGTCATGTGATACTGGTATACTTTGGTAGGATTGGAGGTGAACAGAGTAATCAAAATTGATTGTCCTATGTGACTGTACCGTTTAGAGTACATCGCTGATCTTGTCCAAAAATCAATCACGTAGGAGGAAACGTGCTAAAATCGCATGGACGGGAGGATATTCAGTCAGGGTGATTGAAGATTGTTGAGCAAGAGGCGGAAAGAGAAGGAAACTGAATGATACCGTCAGTTTTCAATGAACAAAAGGAAATGTTATAAAATGAAGATGTTTTTTATACTGAAAAATGCATATAAGAAATTTTGCGGAAAGGAAGAAAAATGAATTCGGAATACCAAAAGCGTATAAAATTAGCCAAGGAAGCTGCTAATGACTTTTTTAAATCAATCGATAAGACTGGTGATATGGAGATGCTTGAACATCATAAGCAAATTGATGAAATGTATTTGAAAGCGCTTGATGTTACTGGGGTGGACACAGAAGAAGAAAGAGATTTTTATTTTCAATATTCTACGTTTTATGAATATAAAGCTGCATTTATAGTTAATAGAGGAGAGTTCGCACGACTGGCGGGGGATAAAAAGACATTCACAACCCACGAGTTAAAGGAAGTGTATGATGCATTAACAATGGTTATAGACAGTGCAATTAAGAATAATGATAAGTATCAGTCAGATTATATAAGGTACAAAGAGAAAATTATTTCTGATTTTAATAAAACGCTTGAAGAGCATGGTTTTACAGTGAAGAAGGAAGGCTGTTATATCGCCACAGCAGTTTATGGTTCATATGACTGCCCTCAAGTATGGGTATTGCGCAGCTATCGTGATAAAGCAATAGCCAGACATTTTTGTGGGAGAATATTTATACGGGCATACTATTTTATCAGCCCAATTCTAGTAAAAAAGTTTAGTGGCAGTCAGTGGTTTATACATTTATGGCGTGGAGTATTGGATGCGATAGTCGGGCATTTATTAAAGCAAGGCTATTAGAATACACCATGCACGGATAAAATGTAAACAGTTTATGTGACGAAAAATAATTACGTTTTGTTGTGCGTAAAAACAATCGCTTTATAATTGAAATTATGTCAAGTAATACTGGTATACTTTGGTAGGATTGGAGGTGAGCAGAGTGATTAAAATTGATTTTAACAATATCAATGATGAAATGGTTTATGAAGCGTTTCATGTTGATGGAAACGAGGCTGAGGCACTGAATGACAGTTATTTAGAACTATTTGAGCTGATTGGACGTGATGCAATGCTTAAATTATTTACGCATTTCCACGGGGATAAGATTGACTGTCCCATGCGGCTGTACCGTGCGGAGTTTATTGCTGATCTTGCGAAAAATGAAACAGATAGGCGTGAAAGGGCAAAAATTGCAAGGGCAGGCGGATATTCTGCAAGGGTGATAGAAGGGGTATTGAGCAAACGTCGAAAAGAAAATGAGACGGAATAATTTAGCAAAATTGATGAATACGACAAAAGTATTCAAAAGATGAAAGAGGTATGTAATGGACACATTATTGGGAATTGGAATTTTGGTTTTGGTAATTATTAACTTTGTGCTATATCATAAAATATTTGATGTTATATATTTTGACCTTCCGGGAGGATGTGCGACAGAACTCTTTGGGATTGCAATTTTTACCGCATTTGAAATAGCGATTATTAAAGGAATTATTTTAAAGATATTCAGTATGGTGGGTGCAGTTTTGGGGTTTGTAGGTAAGCTGATCTTTATTATACTTGTAGCTTCTATTGTAATATTTGTTGTCTGGAAAATACTGCAGGTGGTAAAGGAAAAAGCGAATATAGAAGGTGGGGATAAGGGAGATGTGGACTTTGCACAAAGTAATCAGGATGTGTTAGAGAAAAACATATCTAATGTGGAAATGTGTACTTGTACCAATTGTGGAAAGGCAATAAAGAGAGGATCGAAATTTTGTCAGTTCTGTGGATGCAGGATGGAAGACAATATCTGATATTAGTAATCTGGGAAGAAAGTCAAACAGGAGGAGAATGATTATGTTTTGTAGCAACTGCGGTAATCAATTACCAGAAGGAGCGCTATTTTGTCAAGAGTGTGGAGAAAAAGTGAACGGAGAAGAAACGGCAACAGATCAAACGGAGAAAGTGATGCCTAATGCTGAAAATTCTTATGAGACCAATCAGGATAGGCTTAACAGAGAGAAGCAGCTTAAACATTATAAAGAAATGTCACAAGAGATGTTGGAAAATCTGAAAAAAGTACCATATCAGGGGATGTTTGACAGATTAAAGAATATGCCGTTGAAGTGGAAAATTGGAGCGGGAATAGGGATATTGCTTGTTATTGTTTTTTGTACAAGGATACATAAGCCGGGAGAGGGTGTGCGGGATGCTTATTTGGAGTCTTACAGCAATTCCATAACAGTAGAAGAGGCTTTTGATTCTTTCTTTGATAATGGGAAATGGAGCGAGCATAAAGAAGATGGAGATGTTTATGTTGTGTTCACTGGAGAGTGTACCTACTTAGATAAAAAAGCTGATATCAAAATTAGGTTTAGGATTAAAGGCGATCATTTTTACTTTGCAAATATGGAAATGAACGGACAACCGCAATCAGACATTGTTTCCGAAGCATTGCTCGATAAAGTTTACGAAGGATATTATTGATGAGAATGGAAAAGAGTTAGTGCATATGAGCAAGTATAAAAACGGAGGTAAAATTATGTTTTGCTATAAATGTGGGACAAAGTTGCCTGATGGAGCAATGTTTTGTCATAAATGTGGTGCACAGATGCTGCCAGAAAAAGAAGTTCAAATGACGTCAGAAGAAGAGGATGTGGTGAATAGCACTGCGGAACAACTTTCAAGAGAAAAAATGCTTGGCGGTTCTGAGGATGATTCATTCCATAACATGAAAGAAAATGTACCGTTGAAGAGAAAGTCGAAGAAATTACCAGTGTTGGCGGGTTCGATTATTTTGATTCTGATTGCTGCATTGACTATTGTTATGGTAGGGAAAAAAGCGGATGTTAAAGAGTACGCAGAGGAACAGAGTGAAGGGTCTGACTTGCCGGGAAATGTTGATTTGTCGGAAACCTTTACCGATCAGGATACGGGAATAACTTTTCGGTATCCGGCGAAGTGGTCGATAGTAGATGCACCGGGAGAGTATAATATTGTAGAAATGATGGATTCTGAAAATACTGCGGATCATATCGCAACATTTAAAGTGAATGTTATTTTGGATCAAGATCCTTATGGTGTGTACACACAGGACGAGGCTTCCGTAGAGGAAAATGTGAATGAATATGGTAAATTCCTTGGTTTGGAGGACAGGCAGTTGGGGGATATTTCCGCAAAGGTTTTAAAATATCGGACGAAAGGATTGCGCAGTGATGATATTATTACATTTTTCTGGTATGGGATCGGGGAGGACATGTATCAAGTAACATGTTCCTATACAGCTTCCATGGCAGATACATATGAACCAATCTTTGAGGCTGTCATGAATAGTTACACTGTGAATGCCATAGCATCAGAACCATTGCAGGAAGAGATATTTGGGTTTGAGACAGATTATAGGGAAGAGTATAGCTATAAAATCCAAGAGTTATCGGCACAGGATGAATCCATTCAGTTTGCTTTGATTGATTTAGTTGACAATGGTGTGCCGGAATTGGTGGCGGATCATCCCGGATACGATGTCAGTGTATTTACATGCATTGACGAGGGGATTGTTACACTGATGGATCAGTGGTCTTATGGTGCTATGGGTAATGTTGGATATGAGTATCTGCCGGGGGAAAATGTCATTCACAACTCTAATATGGAAAGCGCTGGAGCAATTATTTATGAATCCTATATGAAGGTTAATGACGATTATGCCATTGTGAATGTTTACGATGAAGATATCAGCGTTCGGTATATTAGAGATACAAATGCTGATGGAATAGTGGATGGGGAAGATGAATACAGTGACACGCCTATTTACTATTATGGGGAAACAGAAATCTCGGAAGAAGAATATACATCCTACCAGATTGCCGGTGAGTATGAAATGATTAAGGGAACTATGTCTGCTGATGCAATGATTGGTATTCTCTGCGGAGACGATAAAGTGACTGAAAACACGCTGAAAGATTCTGCTATAGCAATTGAAGACTATTATAGATTAAGCGGAAGATATAGTGACAGCATAGGAGAGGGTTATTTAAGCATCAGCATTTATACATCACAGGAAGATGGGAAAACAGCAATTGGGTCGGCTGCAGTATATACGGATGAGGAAGAAATATCTTTAGGTGAAATACAGCTATTTGAAGAGGGTGCTTATAAAATTGAAATGGAGACAGGAGATGAAATTATATTAAGGGAATCAGAGAACGAAGATGTTATTGTATTACAGATGTATGGAAATGGAGAATATCTGGGCGATTTTAGAATGATAGAACATTATGAATCTTAGCAGGAATTAGATAAAATTATACTTCTTAGATATAGCCGGGATCATTTAATGTTTGGCATTTGAGGGGCGGCGTAGCGTATTCGTATATTCCTATATCGTATATGCACAGTCTATACTGATATATTCTTTCTATAGCATTAAGCATACCATCAGACATGGTATGAGTATGGAAAGAAAGGAGACGGGTATGGGCAAACTGAAATTATTTGAGAACATCTTAAAAGCAGTAACCACATTAGTGGCTGCGCTTACAGCCTTTGTCAAATTTATTGGCATGGCTTTCAGTATGAAAACAGAGCAGGCATAATGCAGAAACTTGTAAAGAAGCAAAATTCTGTAAGCGGTGAAAGAACGACAGAGGGCAAATGAGATATTGATGGCGGGATGAAAAACGGAATAAAAAATCTAAGCAGGGGCTTTCCATAGGGGAAGCTCCTATTTTCGTTGCGCCACCTCTGTCTGGCAAGGAAAATTTAAGAGAAAAGGAGATGGTTTTATGTCAGCAAATGTAGAAACAATGTTCTCCGTAAGGGAGAAACCGTGGCATGGATTGGGAACAATAGTTATGGAAGCACCCACATCAGCAGATGCCCTTCGGCTTGCGGGGCTTGACTGGAAGGTGGTGCAGGAGCCTGTGTACACTGGTAATCAGGAACCAATAAAGGGATATAAGGCAAATGTGCGGAGTTCCGACAGGAAGGTGCTTGGCGTGGTATCCGAGCGGTACAAGGTGGTACAGAATACGGATGCGTTCAGCTTTACCGATGAACTGTTTGGAAAAGGGGTGCGTTATGAGACAGCCGGGTCATTGCAGGAGGGAAGGAAGGTATGGCTCCTTGCAAGACTGCCAAAGGAGTATGTCATTGCAGGGGAGCGGATCAGCTCCTATCTGGTATTTTCCAATACACATGACGGCTCTGGCTCTGTGAAAGTAGCCGTGACTCCTGTAAGGGTGGTATGTAACAATACTTTGAACCTTGCACTGAATACAGCAAAGAGAAGCTTTTCTATGATCCACGCAGGCAACATTAACGACAAGATACAGGAGGCAAAGGACACGCTCTTTATGGCGGAGCAATATATGGACAGTCTCGGTATTGAGTTTGAGCAGTTACGCAGGCAGAAGGTGACGGATGCACAGGTGAAGGAATATATTGAAATGCTTCTGCCGATGGAAAAAGATGCAACGCCAATCCAGAGTAAGAACATTATCAAACTCCGCATGGATATGAAACAGAGGTATTATGAAGCTCCCGATCTGCAGAAAGTAGGAAACAATGCGTACCGCTTTATCAATGCGGTGTCGGATTTTGCAACGCACAGCAGCCCTTTGAGGAGGACGGCAAATTATAACGAGAACCTGTTTGCGAGGACGGTTGACGGCAACCCGTTGATCGACAGGGCATACCAGCTTGTAAAAGCGGCATAGACAGGAAACGATTTTTAACCTTTTGGTCTGAAAAATAGTATATCACGGGAAGAACAAAGAGCGAATAAGGGCAGTCGGGCATGATGTTTCGGCTGTCCTTATTCTTTTGCCAGTGTCCGGGACAGATACCGGGCAGGAAGGGAGAATAAACATGTTTGAGAAAATAGCATTAGCAGGAGTCAGCAATGCAGAATGGCTCCGCTTACGGAAATCAGGGATCGGCGGTTCCGATGCAGGGGCGATCTGCGGCGTGAACCCCTACAGCAGCGCCATGAAAGTATTTCAGGATAAAACAAGTGAAGCAGTTGAAGAACAGGACAGTGAGGCAATCCGTATCGGGCATGATCTGGAAGACTATGTGGCGCAGCGGTTTGCGGAGGCTACCGGCTTAAAGGTGCGGAAGTCTAACTATATGTACCGAAGTGTGGAGCATCCCTTTATGATCGCAGATGTGGACAGGCTGATAGTGGGAGAAGATGCGGGACTGGAATGTAAGACAACAAGTGCTTACAATGCGGATAAATGGGCGGATGGTGACATTCCGCTCCATTATGTGATGCAGTGCTACCATTACATGGCTGTGACAGGGAAAAAGGTGTGGTATATTGCGGCGGTCATCTTAGGCAGGGAATTTACCTACCGCAGACTGGACTGGGATGAGAAACTGATCGGACGGCTGATATCCATAGAAGATAATTTCTGGAATCATCATGTGGTGCCGGGCATCATCCCGCCGCCAGATGGGAGCAGAGCCTGTGATGAGGTGCTGGAACAATATTTCCATACAGCGAAGAAAGCCAGCGCGATAGAACTGGTCGGATTTGATGAAAAGTTGCGGAGGCGTGAAGAAATCCTTGGTTTTATTTCTGAACTGCAGGAGGAACAGAAGCAGATCGAACAGGAAGTGAAATTGTTCATGCAGGATAATGAACTGGCGAGTAGCAACAGCTTCAATGTTTCATGGAAAAACATCGACTCCACAAAGCTTGATACGAAACGGATAAAGGAAGAGAGACCGGAGCTTTATGCTGATTACGGTAAGGTATCCCATTCCAGACGGTTTGAAGTGAAGGCGGCATAGGAGGGTGCTATGGAAGAAAAGGAAATGCGGGAACTGTTACAGCAGAGGCTCCATCTGGAACTTATGTGTTTTAAAGATTCTATGCTCCAACAGGGAAAAGAGGATATTTTCAAGGCTTCTTACAGGATTGAAATCTATGTGAATCTGTATGAAATTCTGTTAGCATATACAGAAAATTTACAGAGTGGCATGATAAGGGAACTTTTGGGGCTGAGTTTTGGCATACTGGATCATCTTTATCAGGAATGGCTGGATAGGGAGGACAGCTTTTATGCGGAACTGAGGGAGTATGCGTGTTACGAACTGGAAACAATCCCGAAAAAAGCAGATCCGTATGCGGGAGAGGAGGAAAAGGATGGAACAGAACCTGATCAGGCTGCTTAAGGCAGATGAGATTGAATGCAGGGTGTCCGTGATCAACGAAAAGGGCTTGAGCCTGCTGCTCTATAAAGATGCAAGGGTAGACCAGAAGATATTGGATGAAACATTTGGAATCTTCGGATGGCAGCGGAGCCACCAGAGCATAGAGGGGAACCTCTACTGCACCGTAGCGATTTTGAATAAAGAAACCGGGGAATGGGTAGCAAAGCAGGATGTGGGAACGACAGGCTATGCTGAAAAGGAAAAATCACAGGCATCAGACAGCTTTAAGCGGGCGTGCTTTAACTGGGGGATCGGCAGGGAACTCTATACGGCGCCTTTTATCTGGCTGCCGGCAGGGAAGGTTTCGATCCAGAGTAAAGAGAACCGCTATATTTGTAATGACCGATTCTCTGTTTCTTCTATACAATACAATGACAACAGGGAGATCAGCGGACTTGTGATTGTAAATGATGGGGGAAAGACGGTATATGAGCTGAAAGCAAAAGGAGCCAAATCGACAGGAGGCAGTAAAGGAAAACCCGCTGATGAAAATAGTAATAAAGGGAAAGCGGCACAGGAGATACCGCAGAAAGATTCTGCCGCCCTTTCTAAAGAACAGATGGACTCTTTACAGGCGGAGCTTGACAGGACAGGCGTAACCATGGAGACGGTACAGAACCGTTACCAGATACAGGAGCCGGGAGCGATGAGTAAGGAACTCTACGGAAGGGTAATGTCTGCGCTGAAGCGGACGAAATCATCAGAAGCGGCATAGTCAGGATAAAAGGGAAAATGGAAGGAGAAGGACAAATGATGAGTTTTGAGGAATTTACAGAGGATGTATTAAAAGAGATCCGTATGAAGTTGGGAGACGCATTTCAAATCAGGCAACGTGATGTGATCAAAAACAATGATGTGAAGCTGACCGGGATCGAGGTCGTAAAAGAAGAAGCAGATATCGGACCATGTGTATATCTGGATGGGGCTTATAGGGAATATAAATCTGATGGAATGAAATTCGATGAGATCGTGGATGAGGTATACAGGCTCATCCTGAAACATGCGGAGGATACGCCGGATTTCGATATATCAGGATTCCGGGAATGGGAAACTATCCGCGGGGATATTTATCCGAAACTTGTTAATGCCAAGCAGAATAAGGAACTGCTTGAAAAGATACCGCACAGGGCTTTCATGGATCTGGCGGTGGTCTATTATGCTGCGGTAAGAGACCATGCACGGAAGAATATCGGGACGATCCTTATTTATAACGGACATATGGAAATGTGGGGACAGGAAGAAGAAAACCTCTACCAGACGGCTATGATGAATATGTGCGCTGACGGTGAAGCGGATTTTACCGATATCAGAACTATTGCAGAATGTATAACGGGTATTAGCTTCCCGGAAAAAGACGGTAATGATTCACGGGATACGGATATGTACGTCCTGACGAATCAATGCAGACGGTTTGGGGCAGCGGAGATTCTTGATAAGAAGACCCTGCGGATGGTTGCAGATCAGGTAGGAGACGGGTTTATCGTATTGCCAAGTTCTCTGCATGAGACAATCGTGCTGCCGTCAAAGGAAGAAGCAGAATATGGGAGGCTGGCTGATATGGTGCGGGCGGTCAATGATACGCTGGTAGAAGCGGAAGAACGTTTATCCGATCATGTGTATGTGTACAGCAGGGATGAGGAGATGTTGAAGATTGTTGCCTGATGACGTATAATTGCGGTTAGACATGAGAAAGATAAACAGGCGGCAAGATAGATACGGCATCATGTGGCGCGAAGGAATCTCATTGTAAGAATGGTTGTTTTGTGCTACCATAAACACATAAGAAAGTCTGTGTACGAAGAAAGGAAGACTGTGATATGACTCTGATGAAGGAAAAAGCGGTTGAGATGATACGCCGTATGCCGGAAGACAATATGACGTATGTAATCAATATCTTACAAAATCTGGAAGCAATGTCCATAGACAGAAACGAAGATAAAGAAAGAGCCCAAAATGCGCTTGCGGAAATCCTGAGTATGGAGAAGCGTCTGTCGGATGATTTTGATTCTGAGAAAGAACTGAGGGAAGCGAGGGCAGAAAAGTATGAAAATCTTGGTTGATACAAATATCATACTGGATGTCCTGTTAAAGAGGGAGCCACATAAAAAAGCTGCACAGATCATTATGACAAAGTGTGCGAGCAGGGAGATCACAGGATATCTGGCGGCACACAGCATCCCAAATATATTTTATGTGCTGCGCAAAGACTATTCTCAGGAAGAGAGACGGAAGTTTATCAGAAATCTCTGTGAGATATTTCGGATATCAGACCTGAACGCAGAAAAGATCATTTCGGCTATTGATAATGAGCAGTTTTTGGATTTTGAGGATTGCTTACAGGAGGAATGTGCGGTAGCGGAAACAGTAGATTACATTGTCACGCGGAATCTGTCAGATTTTAAGCAGTCGAGAGTCCAAGTGGTCGAGCCGGAAGATTTTGTGAAATTACTATGAGATGAGTTAGGAAGAAAGTAAAATAAAAGGCATGAGGAGCAGGAAGTCTTATCAGAGATAGGATTACCTGCTCTTTTTATGCACAAGTTCATGGGACGCTATTATATTATGAAGGAACTCAGTATATGAGTATGAAATGAATACGAATGAGAAGGGGTGAACAGGATGAAGAAAAAGGAACTGTTGGAGATTATTGCACAGCATCGGACGGTTAAGGCACTGGATGATATTTTGAAAGAAGATCAGGATTATCAGGAAGCATTGACACAACAACAGGATTCTTTTGATCTGTTGGATGAAATGGGGCTTACGGCAGAGCAGAAAATTGTGATTGATCAGGCAATAGCGGCAAACAACCATTGTGGTGCAGTTTATGGCTCGGTTGCCTATCGTTTCGGAATGGAGGATGGCGTCAGGCTCCGTGTGGAAATGGAAAAGATCATATGCTCGTAGCAGTAATACATCCATAATATCCCATATGGAAATTAACGTTTGTGCAGATCAAACTTGTTGTAAATATGAGAGCATATGCAAACAATTTGTTGCAAATTTTACACTTTTGAAGAAATACAGATATAAATGTTGCATATCCGTTATATTTAATGGCAAATATGCAACGTTTATCTGTATTGATCGTTTTTTTTAATTGCCCAATGAATAGGAGTGGGTATTATATTGGGCTACGAAATATTTCGTAATCGTTATAATTCTCATGTTGTACTGCTGCGTAATAATTTGCTTTCATATTTTGATCTGAGTGATCAAAATTTGATTCGGAAAGTTGGTCAAGATAGCTTCTTAAGAAATTGGGGATATATTCAATATGCCATTCTCTGGGAATTGTAACAGGATTGATATTGAGGTTTTCTAATTCTTTCAGAGTCCTCGTAAATGTACCTATCTTTTCGATTGGACAGGATTCTTTTGCTTTAGCCAGACTGCGGCACCGACTGACATCTTTCAGTGCATTGATCAAGTGCTGTTCTTTTTGGCTGTTGAAGCCTTTAGATTTTATAATTTGTATGGCTGTAGATAAGGTATACCAGTCACCCTTTCCGATCACTTTTTTGTAATAATCGCTGACGATTGTAGTGCATATTATAGGATCAAGAAGGCTTTTGTATTTATTTATACTTCGATCGCCTGCTTCTTTTGCTTTTTGGGACATGGAAAATATTTTGTGGTATTTGCATTGAACCTCAAAGCGGTAAATATTCCGGGAAGCATCAATTGTTTCCTGATCGATTGGAGAGCGTTTTTTTTTAACCCTTTCTTCGGATTTATTTAGTAATTGCAAGTATTTACTGTAACAATTGATATTAACAGATTTACTTTTCAGGTAGAAACTTTCGGGTCTGCTTTTCATTCTGTGAGCGGTGTCATCATATTTCATCCATTCTTCGTAATGGGGAGGAATATTGCTTCTCTTGATAAGATTCATGAATCGCATGGGAGTACATTCGGGAATGAATTCATCAAGAGAAATATTAACACAATAGTCTATCCGGCTTATGCGATAATTAGAAAAGCTATGCAGCAGTGGGGATATTTCTTGTGATATTTTGTTAAAATTAGCTGCAGCAAGATCAATATCATTATAAGTAGCTGCTGTCAGATAATCTTTGATGCCAGCTAGGATTTTGGGATTTATAGTTGCTTCAATTATGTAATCAAAATAATCATTGGACCATTCAGATTTGCGAATGCACCAATTGATACCTCTGTCTCCATCTCCGTAGCGTTCTCTGTCTTTGAACTCAATAGTGACTTTTGGAGGCAAAAAGCTTGAGGGGTAATAGATAATAGGTTTACCATTCTTGAATCTATACATCTCAATATCTCCTGTTTTTTCTCTGTATGTAAGAAAATCTGCAATTAGTTGCCAGACTTCATCATACAATAGAGATAATGTTAAGGTTATGGTATGAAAGCCCAAAGACGATTGTAACATTTATAACACACTCCTTCATATGTATTTTTTGATTTATAAAGCATCTGCAGATACTCATGTATACAAATTGATTTATGATATCCTGCATTGTTACTATACAGATACTATTGTGATCATGTATCATCAGTTGTATATTGCTTTTCATATATAAATATTAAGTAGTATATGATATTGAATAATAATACGCTATTTATGTATAAAGATAATCATAATAATATTAGATCTATAGTATGTATAAAATAGGATAATAATATTATTTTAAACAATATATGAATGTATAAACTATAAATGAGCAAATTTAAAAAACTGCACAATGCACCTATGCAACTAAAGCCAGGACTTCCTCAAAAAGAACGTGCCTTGCTCCACACTGGTAAATGAAACGGAGCCGTTCTTCTTGGATATGGCTATAAATATAAGCATAGCCGTCTTCAAAGGACATGGCTTCACCGCATCCAGTACAGGCAACCAAGTGGGACAGCGACATCAGCAGCCAATACCTCCTGATCCCTTTCGAGGAACGAACCTGGTACCTGTCAAATGCCAGTTTGTCCTTGGACTGGCGGAAGAACACCTCTATTGGCCACCGTTCCACATATCTGTCCAGGATCTCACGGGTGCTCAAGGAAACATCCGTGCTGATAAAAGCCCGCAGGGCCTTGGGGTCATGGAACGCATCCTTTGGATAGCTGATCAGTACCACGGCATCGTCGATGCCGTTAAGGCTTCCTTCATATCGATAGACATAATAGCTCCGACTGCCAACTGTCACGAGGCTGACATCGGCATCTGTCTTCCGCAGATGAAGGGCAAGCTCGCTGATCTTCTGCTTTATGCCACAGGGATACACTATCCGGTTCGTTTTCAGCGCGCCGATGGTATAGAAGCCCTTTTTGATAAAAGCATCCATGATGTCGCCGCATGTATACCAGCTATCGCAGAGGAAATAAGAGATTACTGGTGGTACAGGCAGCTCATTGGCAATCTCCTGTACGATCTTCACCTTTGACATGGTCTTGTCGTACATGATGACGGCATAATTAAGGACGATGCCGTTACAGGAGAGCATGACAGCCACGGCCTGATGCCCATAGTCCTGCTTCCCCTTGAGATGGGACTGGTGGAAATACGCAT
>OFFG01000081.1_pt1 | contig 90874 bp, 84 predicted proteins | sample 1521331 | NCBI WGS metagenome assembly OFFG01 (sample SAMEA3504129, study PRJEB24116) | mouse gut metagenome | biome: mouse gut; feature: mouse-associated habitat; material: faeces | place: Denmark | collected 2011 | reverse complement strand
TGGCGGGCCGCATGGCCATCCATGCTGTGAAAGTCGAAGACTTTCATAGTAACGACATAACAAATTTCTGTTCCCGGCTCTTGCAGAAGCCATATACGGTAGCTACTGCAAGGCCGAAAACGAAATTTCTAATGTCGTTAACTATAGCTGCTTGACATTAGTTATTTTGTATGAATTGTTTCTTTTTAGTGATTTATAAATGACAGATTTGAGGTATATTATGACAAGTAAACAGAGAGCCTACTTAAAGAGTCTGGCTAACAATCTAAATCCCGTTTTTCAGGTCGGCAAATCAAGCCTGACACCGGAGTTTACGAAGGGAATCGAAGAGGCCTTCAATACGAGAGAGTTACTCAAGATCGCGGTATTGAAGAACTGTTTTGACGATCCGAACGAGATCGCACAGGTGGTTGCCGAGAGAACACATTCTCAGGTTGTGCAGGTGATCGGCAAGAAGATCATCCTGTACAAACCGGATAAGAAAAATCCGAAGATCATATTGCCGAAGTAAAAGACCGTGGCGTCAGCATAGTAAGGAGGCAGCATTTGAAAAGAGCAGGCATCATGGGCGGAACGTTTAATCCGATCCACAATGGGCATTTGACTCTTGCCAGAAAGGCGAGAGAGCAGTTTGCACTGGATGAGATTCTTTTTATGCCCTGCGGGGAGCCATATATGAAGGCGGCACAGAAGGTAGAAGCCGCACGAATCCGGGCCGAGATGACGGCGCTGGCGATTCAGGAGGAACCGTATTTTATCCTGTCCATGATAGAGATCGAGCATTCTGGAAATACTTACACATACGAGACGCTGGAACGCTTGAAACAGGAAAATCCGAATACGGAATATTACTTTATTCTGGGTGCAGACAGCCTTTTCCAGATTACAAAATGGGCAAAACCGGAACGTATCTTTGCAAATTGCCGTCTGCTTGCGGCGGTACGGGATGATAAGACCGTTGCAGATATGGAAACGCAGATAGGCCGTCTGAAAGAGGAATATCAGGCTGTTATCTTTTTATTAAAAATCGACTGTATGGACATCTCTTCTTCGCAGATCCGCCGTAAGGTTGCGGACGGCATCTCCATAGAGGCAGATGTTCCTGCAGCCGTCAGAGCTTATATCGAGGAGAAAGGGCTGTATTTATGAAAGCGACGAACCTTGCCAAACTCAGAAAAGAAATGGAACAGAGGCTGGAGCGCAAGCGGTACGAACATACCCTTGGTGTTGCCTATACGGCTGCGAATCTGGCCATGGTACACGGTGTAGATGTGGAGAAGGCGCTGATCGCTGGTATGCTGCATGACTGCGCCAAGTGTATGAGCCATCACAAACAGATTTCCCTGTGCAAGAAGAGCCGTATCCAGTTATCAGAGATCGAGACGGAGGAGCGTTCGCCCCTGCTTCATGCGAAGGCGGGCAGCTGTCTGGCACGGAAGAAGTACGGGATCACAGACGAGGAGATCCTGCAGGCCATCAGCTATCATACGACCGGCAGGCCGCATATGAGCCCATTGGAAAAGATCATTTATATCGCGGATTACATCGAGCCGGGCCGGGAACGCGCCAAAAGGAGCTACGCGGACATTCAGAATCTGCAGCAGGTGCGCAGGATGGCATACCGTGATCTGGACGAGACGTTGTGTAAGATCTTAAGTGATACGCTGGATTACCTTTCCCGCAAGGGCGGCAAGATCGATTCCATGACGCGGGATACTTACGATTATTATTGCCAGATACATTAGACAGATTGTCAGACAGAATGAAACAATAGGGAGGTACAGATATGAACAGTATAGAGATCGCCAGACTGGCCATCAAGGCGCTGGAAGACAAAAAAGCGGAAGAGATCAAGACCATTGATATCAGTGAGGTCTCTGTTATTGCCGATTATTTTATTATCGCCAATGGAACGAACCACAGCCAGATCCAGGCGCTTTCCGATCATGTGGAGGAAACCCTGGGTAAAGCGGGAGTACCGCTTCGGCAGATAGAGGGCTATCAGAACGCCAACTGGGTGCTGCTGGATTTCCATGATGTAATTATTCATATTTTTGATAAGGAAAACCGTCTTTTCTACGATCTGGAGCGTATCTGGAGAGACGGAAAACAAATAGAATCTCTGTAACACAGTGAAAATCCCGGCACTGTATCCACAACGCCGGGATTTTCTGTAAAATCTGATCAAATCTGGTTTATAGGCGGCTGAACATAACTACGATTCAGCTTCCCTGACATCGCCGCCGGCATACATATAAAATGTAATGATATAAAGACCGGCAATCCCTACCAGGGCATAAATAATTCTTGAAAACCATGACATGTTACCAAAGACAAAAGCCACAAGGTCAAAACTGAAAAGACCAATCAGTCCCCAGTTAATGGCACCGATAATGGCGATCGTCAGTGCAAGACAATCCAAACCTTTATTTTTCATTGTTTCCTCCATTCTTGGCTCGTTGCTTCGCTGGAATAAAGGATTTTACTGTCTATAGCTATAGAGAAAAACCCCAGGTAAAACATAATAGCAACTGCTCGGATTAACCAAACAGTTACTATTATTATGGCAAACTGATTCATTGCTATACTGGAAAATAAACCAATAGAAAATCTGTGTCAAAATTTTCAAATAAGCATATCCCTTAATTTACGATTAACGATACAATCTGAAAACACCGAAAACCTTCCCCAGAATCTGACAATTCTCTACGATAATGGGGTCCATCGAATCATTCTCCGGCTGCAGCCGGATATGACCATTTTCCTTATAAAAGGTTTTAACCGTAGCGGAGTCGTCAATCAGTGCAACCACGGTATCTCCGTTATCGGCCGTCTGGCAGCACTTCACGAAAATCTGGTCGCCGTTAAAGATCCCCACATTGATCATGGAATCACCTTTCACTTTCAAGGCGAAAGATTCGCCGCCGGGTACCATATCCGCCGGAACAGGGAAGTAACTCTCTATATTCTCTTCCGCTAAAATGGGCTGACCTGCCGCTACCTGCCCGATCACCGGGATCGAAACCATCTCGGTACGTACCATTTGAAAATTATCGTCGCAGATTTCAATCGCACGCGGTTTCGTAGGGTCACGCCGGATGTAACCGTTCTTCTCCAACGTCTCCAGGTGAGAGTGCACAGAAGATGTGGATTTCAGATTCACAGCTTCGCAGATCTCACGAACTGCGGGCGGATAGCCTCTCTTTAAGATCTCATCTTTAATATAATTGAGAATCTGCTGCTGCTTTGCGGTAATCTTACCATATCCCATAAATAATAACCTTATCCTTTCAATTCTAAATATATCAGCCATAGAAAAACTTTATCCACGTTTATCATAGCATATTAAGCAACAAAAAGCAAACATATATTCAGAATATTTGTTCGATTATTTTGCATTATAGTATTGACATTCGAATGTTCGTTCGATATAATGGCAATTATAAAGAACATTTGTTCGCAACAGGTGTTCGTTATATACAAGTAACTTAAGAGGGTAATCTGAACGCAAAGACAAACCCCGGAGTAACGGCTGAGAAAGCAGGTGGAAGTAATGTACGCAGAGAATCTGAAGGCAAACAGATATATGACTACGGAAGATCAAAGAAGTGAGCAGAGAATCATACAAAACAGAATTCGAAGACAACAAGAGATGAAGAGGCATCTGCAGATGTTTCTTATAACGATCTGTCTGATTACTGTATGCTCTTTTACCCTGAGTGCTTTCCGTTCCAATGCAAAGAATGGCCTGAGTACTTCCGTTAAGTATTACAGGAGTATCGCAATATCCAATCATGATACACTATGGTCAATCGCTGAACAGTACATGGATGCTGAACATTATGATTCCATTCAGGATTATATTGATGAGGTCAGACAGATGAATTCTCTGACGGGTGACGCCATCCATTACGGAGAGTATCTGGTCATTCCTTATTATAACAACGTAAGCAGTGTGCATGAATAACCATACCGCTGCCAATATGATTCCGGAAGACGGGGTCATTGTTCAGGCAGATTCTCACGCAGTTTTACCTGTCTGGCAGCATAGCGGCGTCTGTCATCCTCCAAAGCGGCGTAATGTTTTCTGGTGGTATTGACATCTTTATGTCCAAGCACATCCGCCACCAGATAGATATCTCCGGTTTCTTTATAAAGAGAGGTGCCATAGGTGCTTCGAAGCTTATGAGGCGTGATCTTTTTGAGCGTTGTCACGGTAGAAGAATATTTCTTGACCATATTCTCCACAGCACGCACCGACATTCGGCGGTTTTGCAGGGAAAGGAAAAGAGCATTTTCATGTCCGGACTGTGGTATGATATGATGACGTTCTTCCAGATAATTTTGCAGCGCATCTTCCACCTCTTCACCAAAATAGATCACAGCCTCATAACCGCCTTTTCGAAGGATACGAATGCCATTGTTTCTGAAATCGACATCGTTGATATCCAGGCCAACGCACTCCGAGACACGAATACCTGTCCCCAGCAGGAGCGTGAGAATAGCAACATCTCTTATTTTTGTTGCCTGATGAAAGCGTTTCTGCGCCGCGGTGAGTCCTGTTCCGTCTTCCACCTGATCCAGAAGGATCGCCACTTCAGCCGGGTCAAGACGAATAATTTCTTTTTCATGCAGCTTTGGCAGCGGAACGAGTACAGCCGGATTTTTTTCGATCAGCTCCGCCTGGAAATAATAGTTATAAAAACTTCTGAGGGAAGCCAGTTTTCTCTTTTTGCCCCGTTCATCATTGCTGTATTCTTGGCCATCTTTTTGATAATAGCTGAGATATTCCATATACTCTTCGATATCTTCTCTGGTGAGCTGTTCCAGCAGGGAGAGGGGAAACTCCCGGATCTCCATGCTCGCCAGGCTCTTGTTATTATCGTGCAGATATTCGAAGAAGACTCTGATATCATAAGCATAGGCCAGCCTTGTTCTGGGCGAGGTATACTCGCTGATACCGCGGAAGAACTGTTTACAGAAGGGCGGAAGCGTCTCCAGCACTTCGCGCATTTTTGCAATATTATCAATGCTTTGTTTGGTATGGTAATTGTTGTTTTTTGCATTCATATATAAAATACCTTTCTGTCTGTTTGTCATTTACCCGATGGAAGCTCCCAGCCATCCAGAGCTTTACTCTGAATCGCAGTAAACATTCTTTCCTTGACGCCTGGGGATTCAAGATTAATCTCACGTACAAGATTCTTGATATATTCCCGTTTTGTATGACCGTCTGCCGGGCAGGGACTTTTTACGACAGGAACCTCATACTTATTGACGAAACCTATCACATCCGCTTCGTTCATATAGATCAGGGGCCTTATTACTGTGATATCAGTGCGGTCCAGATAAGTGACAGGACGGAAAGTATGGAATCTGCCTTCATAGACCAGGGACATCATCATTGTTTCCACTACATCGTCTTTATGGTGGGCATAGGCTACCTTATTACAACCCATCGCCTTCATGGCATCATTCAGGGCTCCCTTACGCATTTTGGCACACAGGGAACAGGGGTTGCTTTCCTGCCGGTCCTCAAATATGATCTTTGCGATATCCGTGTGAATAATATGATACGGTACTTCAAGCGTCTTACACAGCTCGTTTATCCTGTCCAGTTTCAGATTGTCAAAGCCCAAATCAACCGTGACAGCACAAAGCTCAAAAGAATGCGGATAGAAACGCCGCAGTCCCTGCAGGGCATAGAGCAGCGTAAGACTGTCCTTTCCACCGGAAATACCGACTGCGATTTTATCACCGGGCTGTATCATATGATAATCGTCAATAGCCTTACGGGTAAGACTGTATACCTGTTGTAATTTCATTCCTGTCTCCTCATTATTTCCTGTATTTCCGGACCAGTTTAACCATGGTATTTGCTACACATTTCAACAGCTATATTATACAGAATATTTGTTCAGATGACATTAATTTTTTATAAAATCTAATGCAGTTTTTGAAAATAATGGTATACTAGAGATATCTATATTAACGGCAGGGAGTGTATCTACAGGCATGAAATTCAAATTTGACAGGAAATATATCTATTGGGGTATTACGGCATTTCTGGTCATTGCAGCGAGTATTTTTTTCTATTATATTTTATTCCACAGGTCCAGCCTTTCCAATGGCCTGCGCACCCTGGTCGGTATCGCCATGCCGATCATTGACGGTTTTGTGCTGGCATATTTGATGACACCGGTTCTCAATAAGATCGAGAGCAGAGTGATTGAACCGCTTTACAAAAGAGCCAAATTGCCGGACAACGCGAAGAGCAGGAAGCGGATTCGTGGTATATCCATGTTGATAACGGTCATTTTGATTATGGTTGTATTCTATGAATTCTTTGGCTTGATTATCCCTGAGGTGGTCCGCAGCATCCAAAGCATCATCTTTCAGCTTCCGATTTATCTGAATAACCTGAATCACTGGGCGCTGGGGCTTATGAAGAATAATCCTGACCTGGAGCAGACAGTCAATGAGCTGTTGGCACAGTATTCACCGAAGCTTCTGGATTATTTCAACACGAATCTGCTCCCGAATATCAACGGCCTGGTGAAGACTCTGTCCTTAAGCGTGCTTGGCATCTTTAAGGCACTGTGGAATTTTGTGATCGGTTTTATTATATCCATCTATGTTATGGGCAGTAAAGAGCGGTTTGCCGGACAGGCAAAGAAGATTGCCTATGCCTTGTTTGACCGCAAGACAGGTAATGAAGTAATCTCTAATTTTCGTTTTATCCACGATACGTTTATCGGTTTTATAGGGGGCAAGATTGTAGACTCCATAATTATCGGTATTATTTGTTTTATCTGTGCCAGTATCATCGGTACGCCTTACGCCATCCTTGTGAGCGTAATCGTAGGTGTGACAAATGTGATTCCCTTTTTCGGCCCCTGGATTGGTGGAATTCCCAGCGCCCTGCTGGTTCTGATGGTGGATCCGCTGCAGGCATTGTATTTTATCATTCTGATACTCGTCATCCAGCAGTTTGACGGCAATATTCTGGGTCCAAAGATTTTAGGGGATTCCACTGGCTTATCCGGCTTTTGGGTTATCTTTTCCATTACGATCTTCGGCGGCTTATTCGGTGTTCTTGGCATGGTAGTCGGTGTGCCGATTTTTGCGGTATTTTACGCAGGTGTGAAGGCTGTTGTAAACAGAATGCTGCGCAAAAAGGAACTTCCTACCGATCTACAGCTTTATATGACTGTGGGTGAGATTGACGAGAAGAAGAGTTTTACCGAATACATTCCGGCCAAAAAGAAAGAAGAGAGCAGTAACCATGAGATTTCTAATTCAAAGAGTGAATAATGCAAAGGTATCGGTCGAGGGGTGTACAATTGGCGCGATCAACCAGGGGCTATGTGTATTTGTTGGGGTCTCTAACACAGATACAAAAGAAATCGCAGATAAGATGATTCGTAAATTGATCAATTTGCGTATTTTCAGTGATGAAAATGATAAAACAAACTTAAATTTGTCGTCTGTCAAAGGCGAATTGTTAATTATTTCACAATTTACACTATATGCAGATTGCAGGCATGGAAATCGTCCGTCTTTCATCGACTCCGGAAAACCTGATCTGGCCGAGGAACTTTATGAATATATCATTGAGAAATGCCGCGAATCCGTTCCAAAGGTCGAACATGGTGAGTTTGGTGCCGTGATGGAGATTTCTCTTGTCAATGACGGACCGTTCACAATTTGGCTGGATTCAGAGGCTCTGGGATTTTAAATACAGTATTCTTTTTGTTGGTTGATTTCTTCATAAACTTACATCATGCTCAGCCTGCCGCCTGGCGGGCGCATGGCCATCCATACTGTGAAAGTCGAAGACTTTCATAGTGAACTTGTAGGAAGTAAATAACTTGCAGGAGGTAAATAATGTCCGGTGGTATTTTATTTATAACGGTGATCATCATAATCGCAATTTATTTTTACATGCGTCATACATCCAGGAAACGAAGGCGTTCCACAGATGAGATCAATACGGTTCGTCATTACCGGGAAAATTATCTGAATTATGGTTCGGATCGAAAAAGACAGACCAAACAAATTGACAAAAACAACGGCTACCGGACTTATGTGACGAAATATAACAGCAACGAGGATTTCCGGGAACGAAAAGGGTTATAAGGGTTTTCTCTGTACAACTATTCGTTAAACTTGTGTTTTGCGAATAGTTGTAAGGAGGATAACCTATCTCCTTTTAACCAATGCTGTATGACAAAATAATCCGAATATGGCATCTTTTGGCCACAAATCATAACATGGAGGATACAGATATGTTCTTAGAGACCAAAAGATTGAATATAAGAAGTATTGAAACATCAGATGAAAATGCATTTATTAAAATGGCTTCTGACGGCAGCTTAACAGAAATTTACGGCGACTGCAGTGAATGTCACAAATGGATGGGTGATTTTATAAAAGAAGCAATGGAACTGGAATCAGAAGATAATCCATATCATGAATATCTGGCATTTGCTATAGAGGATAAGTCAGATCATCAGGTGATCGGTTCTGTAGGAAGTTCGTTTTATGAGGACTTTGCGGAAGTTGGTGTTACATACTTCATTGGTGCTGAGTATCGCGGCAACGGATATGCTGCTGAAGCATTACAATGTTTTGTAGACTATCTGTTTACAAAATATGACTTGAAGAAACTTGTTGCTACAGCCAATGTTGAAAATATCGCTTCTTGTAAGACTTTGGCGAAGGCAGGATTTACTGTTGTTGTAACTAAGATGTACCAGGATCTATACGACGAACAGGCAGAAATGAGCAATATATATGAATTAGTGAAAGCCTGAAAGATCTGTATTATAACCTGCAAGTCAGCCGGCTGAGGAAATACAGAGGAGCGCTTCATCGAAAAGGGCAAAAGCATCAATCACTGCTTCTGCCCTTCTACTATTATACGTGCCCTTCCGCTCCCAACTTTATACCGCAGTACGGCATCTCATCTGTTCTCGAAATCCTCCACAAACTGTGCAATCAACTTCACAGTCCCGTCTATGCCAAGAACACCGCTGTTGACGGACAGATCATAACTCTCCGAACGTCCCCATTTCTTAGAAGAATAATAATTGTAATAGCTTTGACGCTGCTTATCTTTCTTATTGATCATATCCAGGGCCTTCTGCTCTGTAGTAACGTCCTCGTAGCGTTCCATAATGCGTTTCACTCTGCGGTCTTTGTCGGCAAGAATAAAGAGATGCAGGCAGTTCTGATAGTCATGCAATGCGTAGTCGGCACATCTGCCTACGATCACGCAGGGACCCTCACTGGCGATCTTTTTGATTGTATCAAACTGTGCCAGAAAAACTTTATGACTGATTGGCATATCCACAAAAGAAGAAGAATTATACCCGAAAGAATACGTATCCATAACCAGGTTGTAGAGAAATGAATTTGTCGGCCGCTCATCATGGCTCTGGATCATTTCTTCACAGAAACCGCTCTCTTTCGCTGCCCGCGTCAGCAAATCCTTATCATAAAATTTGATCCCGAAATATTCGGCAACTTTCTTTCCAATTTCACGACCGCCGGAACCAAACTGACGACCGATAGTGATAATTGTATTCATAGAACATCATCCTTTCCGCTTTAAAATTTTATAGATACCTTTTGTTCTATGCCATCCATAAAGACACTGCATTTTAAAAAGATAAGTATAAATATATTATATACATTTTTTACACAAAAAGCAAATATTCTTTGAATATTTTTGGTGATTATGTAACAGTTAGGATGGGTTATTCCAGTTGTTATTGATCAAAAAAGAGAACGCATCCTCTGCATATCATTTCACAAAGCATACGTTCTCTCCTATTGCTTGGATTTTCAGTAACCGCAATCTCTTAATCGTCTTCTTTTATTTCCCGTCCCTGCCCCACAGCACCTTGCCGCCGTCAAACAACAGGATAACAGCCAGAATGACGATCGGAACAATAATCACGTTCTGCAGCACGTTAGTGAATACTGCCGTACCGTCCAGACCACCGCCAAGCAATGCCATCATATTGTTCTTAAAGGAGAAGAACAATGATACCAGCGTAGCAGTCGCCATAAAGATGATCGGGATATACAGCATCTTATTGTTCTTATTATGTTTCTTTAAGTAAGTGCCGACAGCCAGGAATGCGGGTACTGCCACCAGCTGGTTGCAGGCTCCGAACAGCGGCCACACCTTGGCATAACCTGCCAGACAGAGTGCAAAGCCACAGATCGCCGTGATGATTGTCGCCACGTACATATTGTCGAGTTTCATTTTCTTCCCGACCTCGGTTCCGGCAAACAGCTCCTGGAACATGAAGCGTCCCAGTCTTGTACCGGTATCCAACGAAGTAAGACAGAAACAGGATACTGCCAGTGAAATGATCGTATAAGTAGCCGACACTGCTGTCTCCGGCATGCCGATCGTTGCAAAGAAACCGGAAATAGCCTGTGCAAATACAACTGTCGGAGATGCAAATCCTGCCGCCGCAAACTGGCCGTCTGTGGTCAGAGTTGCTACCGCGATCAGGGAGATCACTGCCAGGACACACTCGATCAGCATGGAGCCATAGCCTACCATCAGGGCATCTTTCTCATTGTCCAGCTGCTTTGATGTAGTTCCGGAACCAATCAGAGAATGGAAACCGGAAATAGCTCCGCAGGCGATGGTGATGAACAGTGTCGGAAACAAATAGCTGTTCCCTACATGAAAACCGATAAAAGCAGGAATCTCTACTGTAGGATGCGCCGCAAAAATACCGATAACTGCTGCGATCATCATGAAGTAAAGCAGGAACGAACTCAAGTAATCTCTGGGCTGCAGCAGGATCCACACCGGTGTCACAGATGCGATCATGATGTAGATAAATACAAATGCCAGCCAGAAATTCTTGGAAAGCACGATCGGAAAAGCCAGACCAATGGCTACGCATGCAGCCAGCAGGATCACACCGATCACGGAAGCTACTACCATCGGCGCATTCTTCCTGTATACGAAGAAACCGAAGGCAATCGCCAGCGGAATGAACAGCAGAGATGCCGTTGCAACGGAACCGTTGGCATCACTTCCCGTAAAGGAGTTCGCTACAATGTCGGCGAAAGCCGCGATAACGAGTAACAATACCAGCCATGCAAATACGGTGAAAAGGACTCTGCTCTTGCGGCCTATGTTCTCTTCGATTACTTCTCCGAGAGATTTACCCTCATGCCGGATCGATACGAAGATAGAACCGAAATCCTGAACGGCTCCGAAGAAGATGCCGCCGATCACGATCCACAAAAAGCAGGGAAGCCATCCGAAAAATGCTGCCTGAATCGGGCCGTTAATAGGGCCTGCACCGGCAATGGATGAAAAATGGTGTCCCATCAAAACCGGAGTCTTGGCTGGGCAATAATCGACACCGTCTTCCAGTTCATGGGCCGGTGTCCTGCGTTTGGGGTCGATACCCCATGTTTTGGCCAGGTATCTGCCGTATGTAAGATATGCTACGATGAAGATAGCGATGGCCAGTAAGATTAATACTACTGAGTTCACACTGAATTCCCTCCTGTTTGTATAAATTATTTTGCTCCGGCAAATACTCTCCTGCCATGCATCAGGAAGTCTCCACCGGTTTCTTATATGAAATAGATTTCTCTATCCTATAAGCATCCTTAAATATCCGCATCAATCGTTATAATCTGCCATCAGCTGCGGACAGCAGTGTTGTCGATGTTCCGTTCCCGAAAAATATTCTGATACAGATTCGCTGCTTTGCGCCCCACATAATTGGTATAGACTTTCTCGTCCTCCATCGTGGCACACACGATATGGGCCTGAGAGAATCCTCTCACATTAAATCGGTAGCCCTTCTCAAACCGAAAACGCCTGACTGCCTTCTGCATCTGTTTCGAAAGCGGCCGCTGGACGATAAGACTGATGGTAAGATAGCTGTACATATGTCCCTGCGCCGGAAGATCCTCGCCTTTGCGGACCAGCACCGGTTCCATATAGTTCCTGACAAGGGCCTCCGCTTCTTCGATCAGGGCTTGATCCACCTCCTGCGCCGTAATAAACAGGACATGCTCATAACTGTCTGCCGACCACATATTAGCTTCCCTGACCAGGACATATTTCTCCGTGTGCGAAAAAAAATACCCATACGCCGGGTACTCTTTTCCATGAATCACATATGGCTGATAAAGATCAAATGTACCCGAGTATTTCCGCAACAGTTGATTCAGATAATCAGCGGTCTCCATGATAATACCCCTTTGTATAAAATCAAATAAGCAACGATCGTTACTACCTGTATAAATATTCTTTTCATACTTTACCACATTAATGTGAAAGAATCAATATTTTTTGGATAAAAAAACACTCAGACATATCACACGGTTTCGTGAAATACCCGGAAAAGCCTGAACGTTCACAAAAAGAACAGATAGAATGTATTCACAGAATATGCAGCAAATGTTCAAAATATGCAGGAAGGGGAGCCGTCACTTCCACATAACGGCCGTCTGCCGGATGCATAAAACCGAGCGTCATGGCATGCAGGGTCTGTCCCTCCAGATGAAATGCTTCTTTCCTGCGGCAGTAAACCGCATCGCCTAACAGAGGATGGCCGGCAAAAGCCATATGCACCCGGATCTGATGGGTGCGTCCTGTCTCCAGGCGGCATTCGATATAGGTATATTCCCGAAAGCGCTGCAGCACGGTGAAATGTGTGACCGCGGACTTGCCGTTTCGTTCATTGACTGCCATACGCTTACGCTCCCTGGGATCCCGGCCGATGGGGGCGTCGATCACACCACTGTCCTGCTCAATGACGCCGTGCACGATGGCCCGATACCGACGCGTGATAGAATGCTCCTTAAGCTGTCCGGCGATCATCCGGTGAGCCTGGTCGCTTTTACAGATGATCAGAGATCCTGTCGTATCCTGATCGATGCGGTGCACGATTCCGGGACGCATGACACCGTTGATCCCGGAAAGCTGGCCGTGGCAGTGGTACAGAACCGCATTGACCAGCGTACCGCTGTAATGTCCCGGAGCAGGGTGAACAACCATCCCTTTAGGCTTATTGACCACCAGCACATCCTCATCCTCATAAAGAACGGCCAGTGGAATATTCTCCGCCTCGATGGCGGGTTCCACGGCCTCCGGAATGGAAAACTGGATTTCATCATCCACCCGGAGGCGATAACTCGCTTTCTGAGGTTTCTGATTGACCAGTACATGATTCTCTTTGATACATTTCTGGATATAGGAACGGGACAGGTCCGGGAGCGCGCTGCTGATCCACTTGTCCAGCCGCTCCTCGTCCTCCTCCAATCCGATCTGATAAATATACTGTTCCATATAACTCTCTTTACTTAATAAATTCGCTTTTGAAAATTATGTTCTGTTCATCGCCTCATTGTTCACTTACAGGACAAGCTTATTTTAGTTCCCGATACCGCTTCTGCTTAAAGCTGATAAAGCTCAAATCGCTTTCCTTATAGTAAAACAAAAGCAAAATAACCAGTGCTGCCGTGGACAAAGATACATAAATATCCGCCACATTAAAGATCGGAAAATTAATCAAAACAAAATAGATAAAGTCCACAACGTAATCAAGGCGGATTCGATCGATCATGTTACCGATAGCGCCTGCTGCAATCAGACTCAGCAATGCATGCAGTATCCGATACTTTTTATCGTCGGGCATTTTATACAGGACATATCCAATTACTCCAAGAATGACGAAAGCCACAAAGATAAAAAAGGCTTTCTGATTCTGCAGCATACCGAATGCCGCTCCTTTATTTTCAAGATAATTCAGTTCCAGCACGCCGTTGATAATATTAAATGCCGGTTTATCCTTGAGATGAACCACCGCAAGATTTTTTGTATACTGGTCAAACAGGACCAGAACAATAATCCCTATAAGATCCATCAGCAGATATAATTTCTTCTTTAAACTCATTCCTTCTCATCCTCATCACTGAAATATATTTCCCTGACAGCATTTAAAATATCTTCCTCCGTCACGGTCCTGTCGATAACGGCTTTGCCGACTTTTTTGAGCAGAACAAACTTAATCTGGCCGGCCTCCATCTTCTTATCGGCTTTGGTCAGTCTTACGATTTCTTCCGGATCAATGGAATCAATGCTGATCGGCAGGTTGAAGGGCACAAACATATCCCGCACCTCATAGTATTCCTCCATCGACAGCCAGTTATGCTTCCACGAAATATAAGCAGCCGCCACCATCCCCAGTGCGATACATTCACCGTGCAGCATCTCAAAATGCATGGCCTTTTCGATGGCATGGCCGATCGTGTGTCCGAAATTGAGAAGTGCCCGGTCACCCTGTTCTTTAGGGTCTTTCTCCACCACAAGCTTTTTAACGGTACAGCTGCGCATGATCATTTCTTCCAGAATCGAGTCTTCCCGGTCATGTATCTCATACATATGATCCAAAAGCCATTCGTAGAAATGGGTATCCTTGATCAGGCCATGCTTCATTACCTCTGCAAAACCGGCATAAAACTGTCTGTCATCCAATTCTTTCAGAACAGATACATTCATATAGACCAGTTTAGGCATATAAAATGCACCGACCATATTTTTGTAACCGTCAAAGTCCACACCTGTTTTGCCGCCGATACTGCTGTCTGACTGTGCAATCAAAGTGGTCGGAATCTGAATAAAATCTATACCCCGCAGATAAGTCGCCGCCGCATAGCCTGTGATATCACCAACAACGCCGCCGCCCAGTGCGATCAACAAATCTTTACGGTCAAACGATTCTTCAATCAATGTTCTGTAGATCTGCTTTACCGTATCCAGCGTTTTGTTGGCCTCTCCCGCCGGAAAAGAATGAAGGATCACCTTCTGACAATGGCCCTCCACAATGCTGCGCACAGCATCACCGAACAGCTTCTCCGTACAGGAATCGGCAATGATTGCCACTCTCCTGTTCTCAATATCAAACGCCTGCAGTTCATCTGACAACAGGTCAAAACTATTGGTAAAAACGATATCATAACAGGGTTTCTTCTCGTAGTTGATTGTCATTCGGTTTGCCATTTCTCTGTTTCCTTTCCATTCAAAATAAAAACTTCCTGACTGTATGCCAGGAAGCCCTTTTGCTCTATATATCTTAGATTCCATTGTTGATCGGCACATCAAACGAACCGGACAGGATTTCCTGGAAATCACCGGAAATATCAACGCTGGCCGGTGTAATAATAAATATGTAATGTGAAATTTTCTGTAAATTCCCGGATATCGCAAAACAGGATCCGGATGTAAAATCAATGATCCTCTGGGCAATGTCCACATCCAGCCCTTCCAGATTGAGTACTACCGTCCGGTTGGCCAAAAGAGTCTCCGTAATCTCCCGCGCATCCTCCACTGTAGTGGGCTTAATGACACATACTTCCATGCCGCTGCCCGGCATCTTCTTCGTCTGACGCATCGGCGTGACTTTCGGAGTAGGCTTTCTGACGATCCGCTCCTCGCCCGCATCAATATCGTCCCTTACCGGAGCCGGCTTCTTAACCGGTTCCGGCTCGTCGTCGTAGTAATCGTCATAGTATTCATCTTCTTCATCATTCAATTTCATGGCATTTAAAAACTTATCCATTACACTCATAACAAAACCTCCGATACTTCGATTCACTTCATGTCCATAACTTCTGTATCTTCTATATAAGACATGTCACTATCCAGTCTTTTTCTCAATCTGTAAATTATTCTAAACAGATGTGTATTCTCTCTCTCCAAAAATACCGGTTCCGATTCTTATGTATGTGGCTCCTTCCATGATGGCGGTCTCATAATCTCCGGTCATCCCCATAGAAAGCTCCTTCATAAAAACATTATCAATGTTTTTATGAATTATGTCAACAGCTATTTGTCTTAACATGGTAAAATACAGTCTATTCTCCTCCGAATTCTCAACATAAGGGGCTATTGTCATAAGCCCTTTGACTGCGATATTGGGCAGTCTGGAAATTTCTTCCACCAAAGAGACTGCTTCCCTGACAGTCGTTCCGAATTTACCTGCTTCTTCCGCCACATTGATCTCTATCAGAATTGATACGGTCACCTCTTTTTTAACGGCTTCTTTGCTGATTTCCTCTGCAAGACGCAGAGAATCCACACTGTGGATTAAATATACCTTATCTACAATATATTTGACCTTATTGCGCTGCAGGTGACCGATCATATGCCACCGGATATCCTTCGGCATCTTATCGTATTTCTCTAACAATTCCTGTACTTTATTCTCGCCAAAATCGCGGCAGCCACAGGCATATGCCTGCTGCAGCATTTCGATCGGCTTTGTCTTGCTGACTGCGATCAATTTAACTTCTTCCCGCTTACGGCCGCTCAGGCTACAGGCAGATTGAATCCTGTCTTCTACTGCATTTATATTATCCCGAATCATCACAATGCTCCTATTCGTAGATGAAATCATTATCGTTTACCAGCGTTGCATCCAATACAATATGATCATAGACATTCAGGCCATATACCGTATTGGACTTTACGACGGAGTATTCTTCATTTTGATACAGAATGCTGACCTGCTTAAAATCGGCATATCCTTTGTTGATATTATATACGCCTATAAGAGATCCTGTTTTGCTGACGGCATGCTTCTGAGTAGATTCCGGTTTGATGATGTAGTTTCCGGCGTGCAGGACACTGTCGTCCAGATAATACTCCGTATCCGTCTCATCGTAGATCGTAGTGGCTACAAATTCCGTTGAAGGATTGCCCTCCTCATCATAGGTTTCGAGAAGTACGCCGCTGTTATCGCTGTTGCCTCCTTTTGTCACAAATTCCTTCGGAACAATAAAAAACTCCTTCTCGACAATAGCGGAATTTGGAATCTTAAGTCCCTTCTCCTCTTCCAACAGAAGTTCTATGTCGATAAAACGATCCGTACAGAATGTCACCATGGAATTTGTAAAGGAAAGTTCCACAAAAGTATCCCCGGCCTCATTCTTAAAAGATTCCACCTGTCCCCAGGATGTATATTGATTTTTAAGGAATTTGACTTCCACATATTCCTCTTCCACCAAATGTTCCGCCAGCTCTTCATCTTCCACCATAATAACGATCGACCAGCTCTCATCAGTAGACAGCTTGTATGCCGGATCACCGCTGGCAAGAAGTTCATTGTTTACGAGATGCTTCTTCTCATATTCCTTCTGATCGAAAAGCTCGGATGTCATATCTTCCAATTTCAAATTTTCATAACCGTCAACAGAGTAGGTGACGATGCCGCTTTTGGCAGCATAACAGTAATTGACCAGCGCCGAACTGGAAGCATCGTTCAACGAATTGACATTTTCGAGAATATTATAGTTGGCAAGTTTCAGGACAGTACCTTCCACGCTGTATTTAAAATTATATACATCGGTAAACTGTCTGCGGTCGAAACGGCTTGTGAAGGCAGTGATCTCCGATTTCAATTCCGCAAGATCACTGTCCGACAGGGAATTTTCCCCGCTTTCGTTTGCGTTGATATAATCGGACAGACGCCCGGTCTCATCGATCGTATAGACCAGATTCCCCACGGCAACCCGCTCACCTTCCCTTGTAAAGTAATTCACATAACCGGCTTTGGAACATGGAATGATCTCTTCCCTGCGCAGGGCAATTCCTTTATAAATACTGTTAGAGGTCAAGGACCCCTCCTGCACGTTGTACCCGACAATGTGATCTGTATTGAAGTAAAAGAAGACATAGACGGTAATATAGAGAAAAATAGCGGCAAAAATAAGCATGCCGATATTCAGGTTTAAAGGGCGTCTGTATTTAGTTACCTTATTTCTGTGATCGGCCAAACAAGCATCTCCTTACTGTATAAGTTCGCATCACGCTCAATGGATAAATCCGTGTACATATTAAAAACCTCGGAGCATCCGAGGTTTTTATGGAATTACACAACTAATATGTATGGGATTACAGTGAAACAATAACGCTGGATTTTAAATTATCCGGCAACTCGCTTTCGTCAACGGAAATACTCAATACAAAATCAACATGGAACTTCGTGCTGATCGTCTCCAACTTATCGATGGTAGCGCTTATATCACCATCCTTCAGACAGGAAATCTGTAAAAAGCTGTCAAGGTACATATACTGCAGGTCATGATCCTGTGAAATAATACCACAAATAAAACCAATGAATTCATCGCTGTTTGATACCAGATAGTCAGGTACGTCGATCAATCTGATCTTATTGTTCAGTTCGAACATATGCTTTCTGCTTTTGTCCAGATAAACAACATTCCCTTCCACATCTTTTATTTCTGCATTTACTTTATCCAATAAGTGTTTGGTCTTTCCTTTTCCCTTTTTTCCCACAATCAACTGAATCATGATGAATCCCTCCTAAAGTAAAATATTGGTATAATTATGATATCACTTCATCTAAACATATTATAAGTGAAAAGAAACAAAAAAACAACTAAAAATATTATTTGATGATGCCAAGCAGATCTGTCATATCCGTATACAGCTGATCCCCGGAAGAATCTTTTAAAATCACGGATATATAAGGTGTTCCGTCGCTGCTTTTGGCTAACAGGATCAAACAGCTGCCGGCGGCTGTCGTAGTTCCGGTCTTACCGCCTATGACCGTGACATTGGCGGGCATTTCCCAGGTTCCTCTCAAATATCTGTTTGAATTCTTAAGGTCCAGTGTTTTTTCCGCACCATTTCTGTCGTGATAAGAAGTGGTATAAGTGGCCATCTGTATGATCTGGTTAAACAGTTCATATTGCAGAGCTTCCTGAAAGATCAGATACAGATCGTAGGCCGTCATATAGTGCCCTTCTTCCGTCAGACCATTTGGATTGGTGAAATTACAGTTCGTCGCTCCTATACTGGCGGCTTCTTCATTCATCCTGGCCACAAAAGCTTCTACGGAACCTGACACTCCCTCCGCAATCATAACAGCCACATCATTGGCGGACTGCAGCAAAAGTACATGTAAGGCCTGCTCCATTGTCATCTGGTCGCCTGGATTTAATCCACAGAGCGTAGCCCCCGGCTCGGTGATCCTGACATTCTCGGAAGCTGTCAGCATTTGATCCGGAGAACCATATTTGATGGCCACAAGCGCTGTCATGATCTTGGTCAGGCTGGCCGGATTAAGCTGTTCATTTACATTTTTGGCATAGATCGTTTCCAGACTTTTGGTATTAAATAAAGCCGCCGCTCCCACATCCGGAAAAGATGCGCCTGAGGCAGAGATATCACTCTCGCCGGCAACACAAAGATCGGATGCAAAAGGGGTCAATGTCTCCTGGGCTGACGATGCACCTGCGAGCTGAAAACTGCTGACATCCGTATTCATTTTGTATGCCATATCATATTGAGCGCTGCCGCAGCCTGTCACAACCATTACGGACCCCAAAACCGCCGCCAGCAGTCTGTATTTGATCTTTATCCCTGTGGTCAGGCCACCGATTAAAAAATTATTATTTGTACATTTCACGCCACTCTAGGTCTCCTCTTTCGAGCGATTTGATCATTAACTCCGCGGACGCCAGATTTGTTGCCAGTGGAATATTATGTTTATCACACAACACCACCACATTATTGACATCCGGTTCATGTGATTTCGGATAGAGCGGATCACGCAGAAAGATCACCAGGTCGATCTGATTATGTTCAATCTGTGCGCCGATCTGCTGTGCGCCGCCTAAATGCCCGGCAAGATATTTGTGAATCGACAGATTCGTTACTTCCTCGATCAGCCGGCCGGTCGTTCCGGTCGCATATAAATCATTCTTGCTTAAAATTCCCCGATAAGCGATGCAGAAATTCTGCATCAGTTTCTTCTTTGCATCGTGCGCAATTAACGCAATGTTCATAATAACACCCTCTTTACTTATATCATTTTTTGCATTGCAGTCGTACATTCAGTACGAACCCCACCCCAATATACAGGCTCACCAGCGAAGTTAATCCATAACTTACAAAAGGCAGTGGAATTCCTGTATTCGGAATCACTCCGGTAGCTACCGAAATATTGATAACACCTTGAAAACCAACCATTGCCGCTACCCCGGCAGCAATAATGGTTCCTGCAAGGTCTTTTGCCCTCCTAGCTACCATAATACATTCAAATGAGATTAAAATCAATAACACAATTACAGTGCAGCCGCCTACAAATCCAAATTCTTCCCCAATAACCGCGTAAATAAAGTCAGTTTCAGGCTCTGAAATAAAATTTCCGTTCTTGACGGAACTGATCTCATTTGTTTTATATCCTTTACCATACAACATACCGGAACCGATTGCAATAATAGAATTGGTCTGTTGGTAAGCCGTCGTCTTGGCATACTCTTCCGGGTAGATCCAAGCCAGGATACGCTCCTGCTGAAAACCATTGATAATTTTCTGGTCCGGCTGTAAGACCAGCATCAGCAGGATCACAAAGGCAGGGACAGCCACGGCGATCGCGCCGATAACATATTTCCAGCTGATACCTCCGATCAGCAGGATCACGCAGAATAACAGGCCGACCATAATACTGGTGGACATATCCGGCTGCTTGTAGATCAAAGCCACCGGCGGCAGAAAAAGCAGCACACAGGAACCGATTGTCTTGATAGAATGCATTTCCTCTTTATGCTTCATAATAAACTGCGCGAAGAATAATAATATCATGATCTTGGCGGTTTCCGAAGGCTGAAACTGGATACCCATAATAACGACCCATCTTTTTGCACCGTTTACTTCCACACCGATCAATTTAACCAGCGCCAGAAGCGCAATATTCAGAAGATAGATCAGCCAGTAAAGCTTAAGGAGCACAGAATAGTCAAACAAAGAGATGACCAGCATTAAAAAAAGTCCCAATACAAATCCCGCGATCTGTTTGGTCTGCAGAGATTCCGTGGCGGCGCTGCCGATGGCAAGAATGCCGATCACAGTAAGCGCCGATACTAAGAAAATCAGTTTGAAATCATAATCCCTGATATGATACTGCCGCAGCATATGCCGGTCATCTCCTTTCTATCCTTCGTTCTTTAACCATTCCCGTACTCAATCATTCTTAAGGTCCAGAATCGGTATATTCGCATACAACGTTGGGTTCTTAAGCCCACGTCCCTTGTTTCCGGTCTTGGTGATCTGTATCTCCATACTCTTCGTATCGATCTTCATATATTTGGAGATTACCTGTGCGATGTCATTCTTTATCATTTCCATCATCTCCGGAGAACAATTGACCCGGTCGGATATCAACAGGATCTTTAATCTGTCTTTGGCAATTTCTCTGGAACTTTTTCGTTTTAGAATGTTTTTAAACAACTTAATCCCCCCTAACCCTTATGAAAGATACCTGATACCCTGGCCCAGAATGAAACCCCTTTCTCCAGATCGAGAAAGGGCACCTCTCTTCCGAGGATCCTGTAACAGATATTCTGATAGGCTTTGCCCGCCAGTGTATTACTGCCGACCAGTGGCTCCCCCTGATTGGTAGCGATCACCACATTTTCATCGTCAGGAACCATGCCTAACAAAGGCAGGGAAAGGATCTCCACTACGTCCTCGGAAGACATCATGTCTCCTCTTTTGATCATATCGTAGCGGATCCGGTTAATGATCAAATCTATCTTATGTATTTCATTGGCCTCCAGCAGGCCGATGATGCGGTCCGCATCCCTGATGGCGGAAACCTCCGGAGTAGTAATGACAAGCGCCCTGTCCGCTCCCGCTATGGCGTTCTGAAATCCCTGTTCGATGCCTGCCGGACAATCCAGGATGATATAATCAAACTGATCCTTCAGATGACTTACCATTCTGACCATCTGTGCCGGATTGACGGCGCTCTTATCTCTCGTCTGCGCGGATGGCAGCAGAAATAAAGTGGGATACCTTTTGTCCCGGATGATGGCCTGCTTAATGCGGCAATTTCCCTCTACCACGTCTACCAGATTATAGACGATCCGGTTCTCCAGGCCCATAACCACATCCAGATTCCGTAAACCGATATCGGTATCGATCAAAATTACCTTCTTACCCATAGCGGCGAGACCCGTACCAACGTTTGCGGAAGTAGTGGTCTTGCCTACTCCGCCTTTCCCTGATGTGACGACAATTACTTCACTCATATCTTTTACTGACCTCCTCAATATGATGTATTATCGTCCCCTGAACAAGAGCAGGCCGGATATGGCTTGCTCTGCCACAATTCATTATATCGTCTACGATATTCTACACAGGCAGATTGTTCAGTAATTCTTTGGTAATCGGCTCCATTAGCACTCTTCCGTCTTCCACATAAGCAATCTTTGGCTGAACCTTTGGTCTGATTGACCATTTGCTCTGTTTTTCTGATGTTTTATATTTGAAATCACCGATCTTTAATTTCTCTGGTGACATTTCAAGCGCAACCACAAAGTGGCCCTCTTCTCCGCTTCCTCCGGCATAGGCTTGTCCGTAGAGGCCGCCCAGTATGACGATATCTTTATTGGATACAACGCAGGCACCGGGATATACATCCCCTAAAACAATGACGCTGTTCTCTGTTTCCAGCGTCTGGCCGTCTTTCAACGTCCCTTTATAGAATTGTCCCGCATTCTCCATGGCCTGTTGATGCAGGGATAACTTCTGTAATGCCTTGATGTAATTTTTGTCAGTCTCCTCATTCTTGCCAATGATACAGACAATATTCAGGGAAGAGTTGGCCGATATCGTATTGACGATCTGCCGTTCTTCAAAATCGGACAGTCCCCTTCCCTCAAAAGAGAGTACCATACTTGCATCTTTAAAGAAATGTGCCGATTCTTTGAATTTGAAGGCAATCTCCTGAATCAACTGAGAAAAGGGCATTTCCTCATCCAGCCAGATGGAGAGGCCGTTTGGAAAGCTTTTGATAATAACCGGATTTTTCATCGAATTCTCCTCCCTGTATCTATGACCAGCCGACATCAATCCTCATTGACCACACCACCCACCAGGGAGCCTGCAGTTCCTGTGATAATCTCGTCTTCGTCTTTTAATCCATAATAATATGCATAGACGTCCTTTGCGATCTGTGCGCTGTAACTTGAAGTGTAACCGTTGGCCACGCGGACGGTAACGGATATTTCCGGATCCTCATAGGGTGCATAACTGATAAAAAGCGCGTGATTCGGACGGCTTCTGTCCTCCTGCGCCGTACCAGTTTTACCGGCCACATTGACATCAAGATCCGCATAGTATGCTTTGGCCTCCACTACCCTGCGCATGCCGGTATGAATGGCATCCCAGTAAGCCTGATCCATATCAATATGACTGCGAACCTGTGCCTCGTGCTCAAGAACAAGACCCGTGTTCTGGTTTTCTATTTTATCTATCAATGTTAAATTATAACATGTTCCGCTGTTGGCAACAGTTGTAACGTATCGCGCAAGACCCGCGGTGGTATAGTTATTCGTGCCATGTCCGATGGCCGAACGAACGGCGTCCTCACTGGATATTTCCGGCGTATACTCTTCGATCTCCACACCGGAAGGCTCCGATAATCCAAACAGATCAGCCGCTTTCGCCAGCTTATTGAGCGCAACGTCATTGTTGTACGTATCTCCCACGATTCCCAGCCGGTAACCGACTTCATAGAAAAAGCCGTTGCAGGAATGCTGAATGCCGCCTGTCACATTCAAAAATCCATGTCCGGAAAGACGCCAGCACTTTGGCGGCGGAGATATCTTCTCGAAGATTCCCGTACAGGAGATCGTATCTGTCAGAGAGATTACGCCTTCCGTTAATCCGGCGGTGGCTGCTACAATCTTAAAAGTTGAACCAGGAGCGGTTCTCTGCTGTGTTGCATAGTTGATAAGCGGAGACGACAAATCGTCCTGTAAGGCCGCAAAATAAGCCGCATCCACGCCATTGGCCATCTTATTGTTATCGTAACTGGGATAAGATACCATGGCCAGCACATTACCGTTATTAACATCCGTGACAACAATAGAGCCTGAATGAGGATCGAGAGCCAGCTGTGCAGGCGTAATATCCAGATTCTCGATCCGGTTCCGCATGAAAACGTAAGCGGTCTCTGCGCCCGACTTAAACTGCTGCAGCTCCTCATCCGGAATCTCCACCAGATTCTGCTCCAACAACAGCTGGCAGATCTGCCTGCCTGTCAATTCATCGTTATTGATCATATAACGGTATATGCGCTTATCAAAGGTAAGGTCTTTATCGAGACTGGTAAAAATATATTCAATCAGCTTCTGATAGATCTCAATAGAATCAGAATACCGGGAGTCAATATCTAATTTAGGGACATTGACCCAGTTCCTGGCGATGGTGTAATTCAGATATTCATTTAGACTGATCACCTCATCGGTCGTCCAGGCGATATAGGTCTCATCCTCTTTGTCAACCGCCGACCGCATGATGATGTCGTCGTCGTACAGCATCGAAACAATGTAGCTCTCATAATTCTGATACTCTTTATCTAACAGATTATATGGCGTACAGGTCTCTTCCAGCTCCTCACGAAGCGTTGCGTGAACAAGCGCTTTCCTGTCTGTAAATGTCTGGTGGACAAGGCGCTCCGTTTCCCTGGCATCCTCCTCTGCAAAATGAGCAGTATCAATGATATTATTATTAATGCATGCAAAATAAACATCATAGATCGGAAGAATGATGTTTCCGCCGCTGCCGCCCTCCGGTACATGATATTCTTTAATATTCTCCAGGCTCTTAAGCAATATGCTTGCCAGCTTGGATTCCAATATATGATAACATGCCTTCTGCAGGTCGGTATCCATGGTCAGCCACACATCGTTTCCGGCCGAAGGTTCCGTTCTGTCGCTTGTCTCGATCACTTTACCCAGATTGTCCACAAAAACCGTCTCGGATCCCTTATTTCCCTGCAGCTCCATCTCCATGGATGCTTCTATGCCGGATTTCCCTACCGTATCGTTCAGATCATAGGAATCATCCTGCTCCTGCAGCAGCTGCAGTTCTTCCGGATTGATCTTTCCGGTATAGCCGATGATCTGTGCAAAATAGATACTGTCGTTATATTTACGGACAGTACCTTCCGCAATGGAAACACCGTCCAGGACATCCGCATTCTCCATCACCACAGCCACCGTCTCTTCGGACACATTGTTGGCCACCGTGGTGGCAATATAACGCTGGTAGCTGTTGGCACTCATGGCAAAACGGATGGTAATGATTTTGAGAATTTCTTCTTTCGTATAGCCAAGCCCCGCTTCAAAAGTGGAAGAATCATCCGGGTCAGTGTAATTACCGATCCCATACCTGGCAGTGCTGCACAGATATGCTATCACTTCATCGGGGGTGGCAGTCTTCTCTTTTTCTTTGAAATCGTCGTCGTCAATGGTGGCATGACCGTAGACATCCGCCAGAAAACGCAGAAGCTGTGTTCCTTCCACACTGTATCGATAGTTGCCGTTGCTGTCCAGCACAATATGAAAATCATTGATAATCTTGTCGCCGCAGCGCTCGATCAGGGTGATAAGATGATGGATCGTAGCATTTAACCGGGCATTCTTTTTCCGGCCCGATTCGTACACATCTTCGATCGTGACCGAATAGGCCAGCTCATTATAGGCCAGCAAATTTCCGTTACAATCCAGAATATTGCCCCTGGTGGCCGGAATCGTGCGTTCCCTCGTAATCCTCAGTTGAAAATTATTGAAATATTCTTCTCCCTTAACGATCTGCAGCTGAAAGATCGTATAGATCAGGTATCCGCCCATACCGAATAAAACAAATACGAGTATGAGCAGTCTGGAAGTGATCATATTCAAAAAATTTTCTTTAATGCGTTCCAGTATATGATCAAACAAACTTCTTTCCACTCCTTAGTTCACTGCGCTCCAAACTGGTATTAATCCAGAGAATGAGCGGATATAAAAAAATAGTAACAACAATCGTATAAACAATCTCAGGCAGTATGATATTTAAAAAATAATACCCGAGATCAAAACGGCTGCGCAGCAAAAACATGATCACGTAACAGATAAATCCATAGAAAAGATCGCTTCCAAGAATAAGCGCTATGGGGAGCTTTATATCCTGCGGATAAAAGATGGTACAGAATTTACCATTCATGTAACCGATGTACATGTACAGCAGCCCGTAAAATCCGATTGTATTTCCAAAAAAAATATCTACCAGAAGACCGCAGAAAAACCCGATCAAAAGCCCTGTCTTTTCCCCGCGCATAAATCCAAAGGAAGCCGTAAGTACAATCAACAGGTTCGGCACAATTCCTCCGAACGCCAGGCTGCGGAATACGGTGCACTGCAATAAAAAACATATGAAGATTAAAAGGGCCGTGATCAATCCACGTTTCAGTTTCAACTTAATATTCATATCCCACCTGCAGCATTTCTGCTATTCTTCGATCGTCTGTTTCAGCTGTTTGATGATAAGTACCTCTTCCAAATGCTCAAAGTCCACTGCCGGCGTTATATTGCCGGATTTGGTCAGATTATTGGCATCCTGATCAATTTTGCTGATATAACCGATCAGAATGCCGGGCAGATACTTGTCACTGATATTGGAAGTGACGATCTTATCCCCTTCCACCACCGCATTGGCGCTGTCGATCAACTGTTCAAACTCTATCACGCCTGTAGCGTAAAGCTTCAGGTTGCCGGATACAATCATGTTATCAGAACTGGACAGGACCATGGCACTGACGTTGGAATCGTCCGCAATGATCGCCTTCACCTTCGCCCAATTCGGGCCAACATCCACTATGCGGCCAACCAAACCACTGCCGGCCATCACATTCATATCTACGGCGATACCGTCCTGCTCCCCCTTATTGATCACGAAAGAATAGAACCAGTTCCCGGAATCCCTGGCAATAATGCGCGCCCCGGTCTTCTCATATTCGTCATACTGTGCGTCCAGACTGTATAATTCTCTCAGATTTGTCAGCTCATACCGATCCTGCTGCAGTCTCGTATTCTCGATGGTCAGTTCATCAACCTGCTGCTTCAGATTCTCATTCTCGGCGATCAGATCCCTGATCTGCACCAGTTCCTCGGAACGATTGGCAAGCCAGCTGCCTACCGCACTGATTCCTTCCGCGAAGGGAACGATCGTATAGCCTGCAGCCGAACTTAAAGGATCGCTGAACATGGTTGTGTTAAAAGTCAGAAGCACCAGTCCGGTGCAGAGGATTGTTAAAATAAAAAGGAGATATTTACTTGGTAAAGTAAATTTCTCTCCTTTTCTTCTTACGATCGGACTCATTTACTCATTCCTTCTATTGCATATGCTACCGTTTTATAATTATCCTCATTGATAATCTTGGCCAGTCCAAGCGCAACACTGGTCACGGGATTGTCTGTGACATTGACTTTCAGTCCGGTTCCCCTGCTCATAAGCTGTGCCAGTTTGCTTACCTGGGAAGCGCCGCCCGTCAGATAGATCCCATGCCGATAGATATCTGCTGCAAGTTCCGGTGGCGTGCGCTCCAGAATCACTTTTACATTGTCTATGATCGTATTAAAATGTTCAATAAGACATTCGTCGACTAACTTGGTCGGTATTTCACGCTCAACCGGCAGCCCCGTAACGATATCTCTTCCGTAGACAACGGCCCCAGTCTGGGATTCTTCCAGTTCCAGGAGCGATATTTTCACCACTTCCGCCGTCTTGCCGCCGATGATAAGACTGTATTCCCTGCGTACCGCCGCCTTGATGGCATCATCAAATTTGCGGCCGCCTACCTTGATCAGTTTGCTCAACACGATACCGCCCAGGGACAGAATGGAGATCTCTGTGGTGTCAAATCCCACATTGACAACCAGTACCCCCTGTGAGTTCTTGACATCAATACCGAGACCAAGGCCGTCGGCTACAGCCTTATCCACTACCATGACTTTCCTGGCTTTGACATTGGATTCCTTGATCAGATCTTTAAAAGCGCGTTTCTCCACTTCCGTTACATCCCAGGGAACAGCAATATAATAATCAGCCGGCTTGATATTGCCCTTCATCATATCATTCAGAAAATACTTCACAAGCAGCTCCATATTCTGAATATCGGCTATGACACCGTTGCTCAGAGGATAAGAGATATGAATATTGCCAGGCGCTTTCTCATACATCTCAAATGCAGAATCTCCGTAAGCGAAAAGATTCTTCTTATTTTCGATGGCAATCATATTCTTCTCTACGAAAACCTCATCATCCGCACGATTGTATATTTTGATGTTACTTGTTCCCAGATCAATTCCAAATGCATTGTTAGCCACTACAGCCATTCCTCTCTTTCCAGTTACTTTGTATTCCAGAATCCGGCATTTCTGCCATTAATCCGCTCTCTTTGAAGCTAAAGTATTGATGATCCCCGATAATAATATGATCCAGAAGGGGGATATCCGTCAGCGCACCGACCTTTCTGATGCGTTCCGTCACCTTGAAGTCATTGTCGCTGGGAATCGGATTGCCGCCCGGGTGATTGTGCAGCAGCATGATTCCTGCCGACTGGACCTGCAATGCACAGATAAAAACCTCTCTGGGAGATATCAGGGAAGCATTGACCGTTCCTTTGGAAAGAATGTGTTCTTCGATCAGATGCATGCCGCTGTCCACCAGAAGAAGCATAATATATTCCACATTTTCATGGCGGAACCGTTCCATATAGTAATCGGCTACAGAACCGGGATTTCGAAAGGAAAGCCTGTCTTTTGCCTTAGACTGTGCCATTCTGGTGCTTAACTCCGCCACAGTCTTAAGCTGAATCGCTTTCACTTCACCGATGCCGTCGATCTGTCTCAGACTGCCGATCGGGATATGGTACAATCCCGCCAGGCCATTCCCGTAACAGGCGGCTTTCGTCAATACTTCCTCTCCGAGCATGCATGCATTCATACTGCGTGTGCCCGTTCGCAGCAAAATTGCCAGAAGCTCCGAATCTGTCAGAGCCCTGCTTCCATAGGTAAGAAATTTCTCATATGGAAGATTTTGCATTCTGTAATATTCATTGTTCTCAAACTTGCCTGATTTCATGCAACCTCTTTCCCGACAGCTTCTCTCCTTAAACGACGGGACGGTCTGATAACACCGGAGACCTTTTCCATATGCTGCATACGGCAAACCTTCTATCATGCTGCCTGTCCAACTGTGTCATGACCGCTATATCAAACGATAAATTATGATTGCCGAAGCTATACCGATTATGCTTGCGATCGTGATCTTGATCGACAGGCCAAATGTAACGCTCAAAATACCGAGATCCAGCACCAATGGAGAAGACAGACCGAATGATTGTCCATAATTCAGCCACGTACTCGGAAAAAGATTACCGATAAAACCACCTATAACGATCCCTGCCAGAACAAGCAGAAAACAGGCCCAGTTATTCTTGCGCATATGATTCAGGTTCTCCTTTCTCAACGCTCATTTTATCACAACAGGTTTTTTATGTATACAAAAATTGGTAAAAATTATATGAAAAGTTATGCGTATCGTCTGCAGCAGACCACACCTGATTGGCTGTAATGATAACAGGAATTACAAAAGTGTGTGTTAAGCTTTATGAAAATCCGCAGTCACCAGTCCACAATCCAGCAGGCTCTGCAGTGTTTTCAAAATTCCCAGTTTGGCATGCGGAAAAGTCAGGCCGCCCTGGAAATAGACCGCATAGGGAGGCTTGATGGGACCGTCCGCGCTCAGCTCTATGGAAGAACCGGATACAAAAGCGCCCGCAGCCATGATCACCTGAGAATCGTAGCCGGGCATATCCCAGGGTTCCGGAGTTACGAAACTATCTACGGAAGCTGCAGCCTGAATCCCCTGACAGAAGGCGATCACCCCATCGGGAGAACCGAAAGTGACAGCCTGGATGATATCATGTCTGCTCTCCCGTCCGTCCGGCACCACCGAAAAGCCGATCTTTTCGTAGATATTGGCAGCAAAAATGGCGCCTTTCAGGGCACTGGCCGTTACGGTGGGAGCCAGAAACAGACCCTGATAGAAAGAAGACAAAACGCCCAGGGACGCGCCCACCTCTTTCCCCAGTCCCGGGGAGGTCAGACGGCAGGCCGCATTCTCCACGCATTCCTTTTTGCCTGCGATATAGCCGCCAATCGGAGCCAGTCCACCGCCGGGGTTCTTGATCAGGGACCCTACCACCATATCTGCCCCCACATCGGTGGGTTCGATGGTTTCCACAAATTCTCCGTAACAGTTGTCTACCATACAGAGAATATCCGGGCGGATATTCTTGATAAAGCGGATCAGCTCACCGATGCGTGCCACAGAGAGCGTCGGCCTTGTCTGATAACCTTTAGAACGCTGGATCGTAACCAGTCGGGTCTTCTCCTTTATGGCGTTACGGATGCCTTCATAGTCAAAAGAACCGTCAGGCAGAAGGTCTACCTGACTGTAAGAAATCCCATACTCTTTTAAAGAACCTCTGGAGGGACGGATCCCGATCACTTCCTCCAGCGTATCATAAGGTTTGCCCACCGGAGATAACAACTCATCCCCGGGACGCAGATTGCTCATCAGCGCCAGTGCCAGCGCATGGGTGCCGCAGGTAATCTGCGGCCGCACCAGCGCATCTTCCGTGTGGAAAAGTGCCGCATACACCTGCTCCAGTGTATCCCGTCCAAGATCGTTATAGCCATAGCCAGTAGTCCCCAGAAGGCAGGCCTCGCTGACCCGGCATTTCTGCATGGCCAGAGTCACTTTCAACTGATTATACTCCGCTGTCTCGTCAATCTGACGGAAACGCCCCTGCAGGGAAGCAAGGATCTCTTCACCGAAACGAACCACCGGCTCGGAAATGCCAAAGTGCGCATATTGGCCGATCAGTGCAGGCGCCGCATCATTATGACCCTGCTGTTCGTATGTCATTTCCTCTGTAAAATCTGCAGCGGTGGTGGGATTATTGGTTGTATTTATCATGATATGGACTGCCTTTCTTTGTTAATCTCAATAATATTCTTTTCTTTTAGCTGTGTCATAATATATTGCAGAATGCGGTCATCGTCATACCCGTACTCCGGTTTGCTGATCCATAACACATCCCGCTCTCTGCGAAACCAGGTAAGCTGTCTCTTGGCAAAATGTCTGGTATCCCGTTTCAGGGTGTATACGGCCTCTTCCAGAGTACACCTTTTGTCCAGATAGTCCAGGATTTCTTTATAGCCAAGTCCCTGCATGGACACCATATCTCTTGTACAGCCTGCGGCGGCCAATGCAGACACTTCCCCGATCAGCCCCTGCTTCAGCATCTGGTCTACTCTCTCGTTAATCCTTTCATAGAGCCGGTCCCTGTCATCGGTCAGCACGAAGTAGGCGAAGTTATAGGGGGAGAGGCGTTCCCGCTGCTGCCTGTTGTGCTCCGAAATCTTTGTGCCGGTCTTTTCGTAGAACTCGATGGCCCGGATCACGCGCTTGACATTGTGGGCATGGATACTCTCGCAGGATTCCGGATCGATCTGCCGCAGCCTTTCATAAAGCGCCTCGTTTCCCTGGGTGGCAGCCATTGCTTCCAGCCTTAAGCGCAGCGCCATATCCTCATCGTTTTCCGTGAAATCAATATCGTAAAGCAGTGCCTGAATATAGAAACCGGTACCGCCTGCCACCACCGGGATGTGGCCGCGGGCGTAGATTCCTTCCATGGCCTTTTTGGCCAGCTGTTGAAAACAGACCACATTGAATTCTTCTTTGGGATCCAGCACATCGATCAGATGATGAGGAATGCCGTCCATCTGCTGCTGTGTGATCTTTGCCGAGCCGATATCCATCCGCCGGTAGACCTGCATGGAATCGGCGGATATGATCTCGCCGCCGATCTGTCTGGCAAGTTTTATGGAAAGTTCTGATTTTCCAACGGCCGTCGGTCCGGTAAGGATCACAAGGCCGGGATTTTCTGCTGATTGTTTCAACTTACTATCCTCTTGAATTTCTTTTCCAGTTCATATTTGCTCATGGAGATGATGGTCGGCCTGCCATGAGGACAGTGATAGGGATTGTCCAATGTGAGCAGTTCATCAATTAACTGCTCCGCTTCCTGTCTGCACAGCCTCATATTGCCCTTAACCGCCGCCTTACAGGCCATGGTTGCGATACGGGTTCGAATGCTCTCCGGAGTGCCGGAAGCGGATTCTGCTGCCAGCTGATCCAGTATCTCCTGGAAAAAGGTCTTCTCCTCATAGCCGTACAGATCCATGGGCACGCCCCTGATGGCATATTCACTGCCTCCAAATTCCTCGATCACAAAGCCAAGCGCTTCAAAATCCCCGGCGTGCCTGCTGTAACACTCCCGCTCTTTTCCGGTTAAGGTCACCACCAGGGGCGGATTCATGGTCTGTGAGACAATTGCCTGTTCCCGGAACTGCTTCATAAACCGTTCGTATTTGATCTTCTCATGTGCCGCATGCTGGTCAATGATCAACAGTCTGTCTTCATAAGAGATCAGCCAGTAAGTATCGAAGATCTGTCCGATCAGTTCAAAATGTTTTCTGGCCGTTTCCGACAGAATCTTATCTGTGAACATTTCCATCTGGACAGGCTGCAGTGACTGTTCTGGTAAAGTTACTGTCTGTTCCGGCCTGCTCGACGAAGGTATTGCAGGCACCGGATCACCTGCAGGCCGATGGCCTTCAGGCACATTGCCGGCATGATACAGATCAGGAGAACGCACCATACTCTGTTGATGGCTCTCATAGATGCGGTTGATGGCATCGGATGCCGCCCTCTGGGGCATTTCGGCAATCCGCTTCTTCTCGAAAGGTTCCGGCATGGACAGGGCGATATTCTGCCTGCCGGAGCACGATTCCTCCGATCGGGCTTTCTTCTGTTCCTTTCGTTCTGTCAGGCTGACTTCCGGAATCATCTCCTGTTGGCGGAGCGTATCATGGATGGCTTCTTTTACCGCCTCATGGAAAATCGGTCCGTCAGCGATCCGCACCTCCATCTTCGTGGGATGTACATTGACGTCGATCCGCTTCGTATCAATCTGGAAATGCAGCACGCAGAACGGAAATTTATGCTGCATCAGATATTCCCGGTAGCCCTCCTCGATGGCTTTGCTGATCAGGCTGCTCTTGATATATCTGCCGTTGATATAGAAGATCTCATAATTGCGGTTGGCGCGGTTGATCACCGGTTTCCCCAGAAATCCGCTGACCGTCATGCCATCCCCCTGCCAGGAAAAAGGAAGCAGTTCGGCCGCCATATCCCTGCCGTAAATACGATAGATGATCTCCCGCAGTTCGTTATTTCCCGTGGTATAAAACCTGGTCTGTCCATTCAGAATAAATTTGAAGGAGATCTTCGGGTCAGACAACGCAAGATGTTCCATCAGATCCGCCACATAGGAGCCCTCTGTCTGCGGCTGCTTTAAGAATTTCTTCCGGGGCGGTGTATTGAAAAAGAGGTTGCGCACCAGGATCGTGGTGCCTTCCGGAGCGCCGATCTCTTCCTGCTCCTTCTCCATACCGCCCTCGATCACATAGCGGATTCCCGTCAGCTCCTGGGGGACCTTGGTAATCAGTTCCACCATGGACACAGCAGCGATACTGGCAAGTGCTTCTCCACGGAAACCGAGACTGACCAGGTCAGTCAAATCATCTGCCGATGTGATCTTACTGGTAGCATGGCGCAGAAAAGCATTTCGCACCTGAGATTTCTCAATCCCCCCTCCATTGTCCGTAACGCGGATCAACGAAGTCCCGCCGTCTTTAATCTCCACCGTAATGGCATCCGCTCCGGCGTCAATGGCATTCTCTACCAGCTCCTTCACCACGCTGGCCGGCCGCTCTACCACTTCACCGGCCGCTATCTTATCTATCGTCTGATGATCCAGAATATTTATCGTAGCCATATTTCCTAACCCTTAGTCTTTCTGCCATCGGTTCTTCAACTTCGTCTGCAGCCGGTACAGCACATTCAACGCGTCAATAGGTGTCAGATTTCCCACATCGACCTCCTGCAGCTCCCTGATCACGTCTTCATCCCGCACAGTATCGAAAAGCGACATCTGTTCCAGATCCACTTCATCGTATTTCACCGGCTTACGCTTTTCATGCTTGATATTGATCTCGATCTTCTGCACCTTTTCCGTGATATCGTTATCGCTCAGCTGCTGCACGATCTCTTTGGCGCGGTCTATGACCATATCGGGTACGCCCGCCAGCTTTGCCACCTGAATACCGTAGCTCTTATCGGCGCCGCCTTTGACGATTTTGCGCAGGAAGACGATATCGTCACCTTTTTCTTTCACGGCAATGCAGTAATTGTTCACGTTATCCATCTTACCTTCCAGTTCCGTCAGCTCATGGTAATGGGTCGCAAACAATGTTTTTGCCCCCAGGATCTTGCGGTTGCTGATATGTTCAATCACCGCCCAGGCGATACTCAAGCCGTCGAATGTGGAAGTGCCGCGCCCGATTTCATCCAACACCAGCAGACTGTCGGCGGTGGCGTTGCGCAGGATATTGGCCACTTCGTTCATCTCCACCATAAAGGTGGACTGGCCGCTGGACAGGTCGTCGGAAGCGCCCACCCGGGTAAAAATACGGTCCACAATACCGATATTAGCCCTCTTCGCAGGCACAAAGGAACCAATCTGGGCCAGAAGGACAATCAACGCTGTCTGCCGCATATAGGTGGATTTACCTGCCATGTTAGGTCCTGTGATCACGGCGATACAGTTCTTCTGGTTGTCCAGATAAGTATCGTTAGAGATAAACATATCGTTACCCGTCATCTGCTCCACGACGGGATGTCTGCCATCCTTGATATCAATGACACCCTTATCGTTAAGGGACGGGCGCACATATTGATTCCGCTCCGCCACATAGGATAACGCTGACAGAACATCCAGCTTGGCAATGGCCCTGGCCGTCCGCTGAATGCGCTCCACCTCCGCGGCAATGGCGTCTCTGATCTGACAGAAAAGATCGTATTCCAGCGAAGAAAGCTTGTCTTCCGCGTTCAGGATCGTATCCTCCAGCTCCTTCAAACGCGGTGTGGTATAGCGCTCCGCGTTGGCCAGCGTCTGTTTGCGCACATAATCTTCCGGCACCAGATCCTTATAGGAATTGGTAACCTCAAAATAGTAGCCGAACACTTTATTGTACTTGATCCGCAGATTTTTGATTCCGGTCCGCTCCCTGTCTTCCTCTTCCAGCGCGGCAAGCCAGTTCTTGCCGTCCCTTTTTGCATTTCTGAGGGCATCAATGTTTTCACTGAATCCTTCTTTGATCATGCCGCCGTCCCGGATGGAAATGGGCGGTTCCTCCAGGATCGCGTCGTCAATCAGATGATAGATATCTTCCAGCGTATCCGTATTGTTTCGTATCTTTGTCAAAAGTCCCGTGTCCAGATCATGCAGCAGTGTTTTGATGGAAGGCAGCATGGCCAGAGAATTGCGAAAGGCAATCAGATCCCTGGGATTGGCTGTCTTATAACTGATCTTGCCCATCAGGCGTTCCAGATCGTAGATTGCATTCAGATACTCGCGCAGCTCATCGCGGTCCACACTCCGCTTACAGAGCATCTCCACCGCATCCAACCGCAGGTTCATCTGTTCTTTGTCGATCAGCGGCTGTTCGATATATTTGCGCAGCAGACGGCCGCCCATGGCAGTCTTTGTGCGATCCAGCACTCCCAACAGAGAACCTTTCTTCTGTTTCTCACGCAGGGTCTCCGTCAGCTCAAGATTCCGCCTGGTGGCACTGTCCAGCAGCATATACTTACTGATCAGATAAGGATACAGATGGGTAAAATGCGCCAGCGAGGTCTTCTGTGTCTCATACAGATAGGTAAGCAGCGCCCCCGCTGCAATCATACCGGAAGGAAAATCCTCTATGCCCAGCCCGGACAGGGAATTAACCTTAAAATGCTTCATCAGATTCCTGCGGCTTCCTTCCTCATCGAAGTAATGGGAAGCCAGGGAATATACCGTAATTCCCAGGCGGTTCTTCAGATCTTCAATATCGTAACCGCTGACCAGGAACTGTTCGTTGCAGATGATCTCCGAAGGTCCGTATTTCTGAATCTCATCCTGCAGTCTGCGGATGTCGTCCACCTCTGTCAGATAATAGTCTCCGGTCGTCACATCCGCCATGGAAATACCAGTCTTACCCGGAGAATATACGATACAGAAGATATAATTATTCTTACTCTCGTCCAGCGCCTGCAGGTTCAGATTGGTGCCCGGCGTGACGATACGGATCACTTCCCGCCTGACAATACCCTTAGCCTGCTTTGGATCTTCCACCTGCTCACAGATCGCCACCTTATACCCTTTCGACACCAGTTTGTTCAGATAGCTCTCCACAGCATGATATGGAACGCCGCACATAGGCGCCCGCTCCTCCTGGCCGCAGTTCTTGCCAGTCAATGTAATCTCCAGCTCCTTCGATGCGGTCAGAGCGTCCTCGTAAAACATCTCATAAAAATCGCCCAGGCGATAAAGCAGGATACAATCCTGGTATTCTTTTTTTGTCTCCAGATACTGCTGCATCATTGGTGTAAGTTCTGCCATTTTATTAACCGTCTTTCTATAAAAATCATTTGATACTATTCAGAAAATCTATTTCCCGCAGACAGCAGCCTGCCTGGGCAGCATTAAACGCCAAACCCGTATGCTGTCTCAGTATTTTGCCGTAATATCAGGTATATCCGCCGGGAATCTACGATCACATACTACTCAACGACATGTCCCGTATAATAGAAACCATGGCATGTATCCAGGGAAACCTGCACCAGCCGGCCGATCAGGCTTTCGGACGCCGGAAAATGCACCAGCATATTGTTGGACAGACGTCCTGTCATCAGAGAAGCATCCTGCTCGTTCACTTCCTCCACCAGCGCTTCCATCACTTTTCCCTGTAATAGGGCGGCCCGCTCTTTCGCCGTATCCTGCACCACCTTAAGGAGTTTATCGAATCCTTCCCGAACCACCGTCTCCGGCACCTGATCTTCCATGGCCGCCGCAGGGGTTCCCGTCCGCCTTGAGTAGATAAAAGTAAAGGCATTGTCATACTGAACCTTTCGCACCACGTCGATGGTCTCTTCCACATCGGCAGGAGTCTCCCCCGGAAATCCCACGATGATATCCGTGGTCAGGGCAATGTCCGGCATAGCGGTTTTGATCTTATCCACCAGGGCCAGATACTGCTCCTTCGTATAACGTCTGTTCATGGCCTGCAGGATCCTGTCGGACCCGGCCTGCACAGGCAGGTGCAGATGCCGGCAGATCTTCTTTGACTGTTTCATCACATCAATCAATTCATCGGACAGATCTTTCGGATGGGATGTCATGAAGCGAATCCTTTTCAATCCTTCTATCTGCTCAACTTCCCGCAGAAGCTGTGCAAAGGTGATGGGATTATCCAGATTCTTCCCATAGGAATTGACATTCTGGCCAAGCAGCATGACCTCCACCACACCGTCCGCCACCAGCCGTTCAATCTCCTGCAGGATCTCCTTCGGATCCCGGCTCCGCTCCCGTCCCCGCACATAAGGCACGATGCAGTAACTGCAGAAATTATTGCATCCGAACATGATATTGATCCCCGATTTATAGGAATATTTACGGCTGACCGGCAGCTCCTCCACGATCTGGTCGGTCTCCTGCCAGATATCCACGATCATCTCCTGATTCTCGAACATGGTCACCAAAAGCTGCGCAAACTTGAAGAGATTGTGGGTGCCAAAGATCAGATCCACAAAACGGTAACTTTTACGGATCTTGTCGATGACGGTCTGCTCCTGCATCATACAACCGCAGAGAGCGATCTTAAGATGGGGCCGGCTGCGCTTTATACTGTTTAAAAATCCCAGTCTGCCGTAAACCCTCTGGTTGGCGTTGTCCCGCACCGTACAGGTATTATAGATGACAAAATCAGCCTCCGATTCCTCATCGGTGGCTCCATAACCAATCTGTGTCAGGATTCCCAACAGCTTCTCGGAATCCCGGGCATTCATCTGACAGCCGAAAGTGGTAACACAGCAAAGCGGCTGCCGTCCCAGCTGCTGTTTCAAATCCGCCACATAGGAAACCGCCTTCTTCATATATTCCTGTTGCAGAGCCAGCTCCTGCTCATCATTCCTGGAAGCATATCGTCCCATCGTAAACCTCATTTCTCTCTTTTACATAAACTATATATACGTATATTACCCTGCTTATCCGAGTTTGCCGCAGGCAAATCCCGCAAACATGTATTATTCTACTTATCCGAGTTTGCCGCAGGCAAATCCCGCAAACGTATATTGTTCTGCTTATCCGAGTTTGCCACAGGCAAATCTCGTAAACGAGCTATGCTCGTTTTCTACATGAAACAAAACAGGTATCTTCACTCCATACCGTTGTGCCGCCGTAATCCGCCACACCTGTGGACGATAACCTGTTTTGCATTAATCGTGTTCTATCTTTCTTTTGAGACCGCTTAAATCGCTCCCTGACACCTTATCGTTAAATCCGTATCTTACGATATCTTCTTACAGCATGCAACGGCCAGTGAACCGGGGCCAATATGGCAGGCGATGCTTAAAGACAACGGATCCATATGAATATCAAATCCCGGGAATTGTGCCGCCACTTCCTCCTTCAACTGAGTTGCGGCTTCCAGGTCATACGTATAAGCGATCTGCAGCCATATCGTGTCCTTATTCACACCGCCAAAGCGTTTCTCCATATCATTACGTATGGCGTTGATCATCATGGATTTACCCTGGGAGACGGTTCTCGCCTTGGCAAAGGCATCCAGCTTATCCCCCTGAATCGTCAGTACCGGTTTTAACCGCAGAATTGTTCCAAGCGCTGCCGCAGCGGGCGTAATCCTGCCGCCCTTTTTCAGATAATACAGAGTATCCAGCATGATATAGATACTGGAGTTAAACTTGTCATCCTCCAGAAACTGCTTGATCTGCGCAGCATTCATGCCCTTCTCCACAAGCTTAAGCGCATCCAGAGTGGACTGTCTCTGTGTAACAGAAATTCTTTGATTATTAACGACCTGCACCCGGCCGTCATAATCTGCAGCCAGCATAAGTGCACTCTGACAGGAACCGCTCAGGCCGCTGGACATGGGAATATGTACGATTTCGTCATACTCGCCAAGCAGTTCGTCCCACAGCTTCATCACCGAATCCGGAGAAGGCTGACTGGTTATCACGTCTGCCCCCGACGCAAGCCTTTCGTAGAACGCCTCCTGCGTCAGTGTGATATCTTCAAAATAAGTCTCGTTGTCAATCATGAAAGGCATAGGCAGCACATAAATTCCCAGCTCCTCTGCCTGTTTCTGCGTAATTCCACTGTTACTGTCGGTAACAACTGCAATATTCTTTGCCATATCCGTTCTACACTCCGTCATCAAATATTCATTCAAAAAACAGTTAACACATACAGACCTGTCCGGCATCCTGTACGCACAGACCTGCCGCCGGCAATCCCATTAAGTCTCCTGACAATGACCTTCCTCATGAAATTGCTTCCTGAACTGTTACACAAACATCTACTTAACCATATTACTTTCAGATAGTCCTAAAGTCAACCTCATTTATTACACCATTCTTTAAATCACGCGCTGACCGGGATACACTATCACTTAAATATTCCCGTAAGGATAGATACGATTCCGTGGCCAGGGCCGGGTCTTCGGACAGGATCCTGTCCGCCCAGTCGCTGGCCCGCTGAAGGATCGAAGCGTCCTGGAAAATATCACCCAGCACAAATTTAAGAGCGCCGCTCTGACGGATGCCGAACAGATCCCCCGGCCCCCGCAGCTTCAAGTCCTGGCTGGCAATATAGAAGCCGTCATTGGATTCGTTCAGGATCTTAAGCCTCGCCATGGTCTCCGGTTTCGGCGACTTGCTCATGAATATGCAGTAGGACTGTGTATCGCCACGGCCCACACGGCCGCGCAGCTGATGCAGCTGTGCCAGGCCGAACCGCTCCGCATTCTCCACCATCATCACCGTAGCATTCGGCACATTGATCCCCACCTCGATTACCGTTGTGGATACGAGAATGTCAATCTGCCGGGCGGCAAAGGCCTCCATGATCCGGTTCTTCTGTGCAGGCTTCATTTTCCCGTGCAGTGCCGCGATCTGGATCGTATCGGGCAGGATGCTTTTCAGTCTGGCAGTGTAGGAAACCACGTCCTCCAGCTCTGCCATCTCCCCCTCTTCCACCATGGGACAGATGATATAGACCTGATGGCCGGCGGCGATTTCCTTTTCCATAAAATGATAAGCAGTCTCACGGTAGGAAGTATTTACCACACAGTTCTTGATGGGCAGTCGGTTGGCCGGAAGTTCATTGAGCACCGAGATATGCAGATCACCGTACAGAATGATGGCCAGCGTCCGCGGAATCGGCGTTGCACTCATGACAAGCACATGTACCTGTTTCCCCTTCTGCGCCAGACTCTCCCGCTGGCGCACACCGAAACGGTGCTGTTCGTCCGTGATCACAAGCGCCAGATTATGGTATACAACTTTATCCTGAATCAACGCATGAGTGCCGAGGATGACGTTCGCCTCCCCGCTCTCGATCTGCGCATAGATCTGCCTGCGCTCCTTTGCGGTGGCGGAACCAGTCAGCAGCACGGGACGAATCGGCAGTTTATACTGCTTCTGCAGTTGTGATAACGTCTCATAATGCTGCGCTGCCAGCACTTCCGTGGGGGCCATCATGGCTCCCTGATAGCCGTTGGCCACACACATGAGCAGTGCCAGAAAAGCAAGGATAGTCTTGCCGGATCCTACATCCCCCTGAATCAGCCGGTTCATCACATGCTCCGAGGTTAGATCGGCCTCAATCTCCTGCCATACCTTCTGCTGGGCGGCTGTCAGGCTGTATGGCAGTGTTTCCAACAGCCGCTTCGTCTCCGCTACCTCGATCATCGGATACTGGTTCTGTACAGCCTCAGTATCCTCCCGCATCCGGCGCAGCATCAGGATAAAAAGCAGAAATTCATCGAAAACCAGCCGCTCTCTGGCCTGCACCAGCAGATCTTTGCTGTCCGGAAAATGCATCTGCCGTATGGCATCCTCTAACGCGCCAAGATGTTCGGATTCTCTGATGATGTCCGGCAGATGATCCTGCGGCAGTGGGGATACGGCAAGTGCCTGTCTGACAGCCCTGGTGATGGCATTGTTGGTAAGCCCTTTCGTCGTTCCGTAACAGGGCATCATGCGGCTTGCCATCTTCCCATATTCCTCCGGTTTGTACAGCTTCGCCTGCTCCATCACGAACCGGCCGCCCTTCTTTAACAGATAACCGCGCGCAACATACTGCGTGTCGCGCTTTAGGCTGTTCTTCAGATAAGGCATGTTAAAGTAGGTCATCTGCAAAATCCCGCCGCCCGTACACTCCATCTCAAAGGCGGTTATACTCAGTCCACGCACATGCCTGGTCGCGATATTGCCGCGGATACGGCCCGAAATGGCTGTAATCTCGTCTGTGGCGGCCCGTTCTAAAGTCACCGGGTCAGAGAAATATTCATAATCACGCGGATAATAGGTCAGAAGATCGTCCGTTGTTGTGATATCCAGCTTCTCAAATAATTGAGCGGTCTTCTCGCCGACACCTTTCAGGGATGTAATGGTCATGGCTCAATCCTTTCCATATCCACTTTCTGTTAACAGCCTGCTCAGCTCTTCGTCCAGTCTCTTTTTCATATCTTCCAGCTCTTCGTCCGTCGGCAGATATCTGTCATCACACATCTGCGCTCCGATCTGCCAGACCGGCCCCGGCGATGGCGTATCGCCCTCTCTTCTCGGAAAAAAGTGCCAGTGCATATGGACATTATTCCCGACTCCCAGCAGTTCGTAATTCAGTTTGTCAGGCGAAAACGCCCTATAGACCGCTTCTGCCGTCAACGACATTTCCTGCAGGAACCGATTCTGAAATTCTTTCTCCAGAAAGTGAATTTCCGTGGCATGTTCTTTGCATAAGAAAAGCGTATAACCCTTAAATCGCTGATGATCTCCGATCACGACATATCCTGTTTCCAACTCTCTGACAAAATATGGATTTTGCCCCTGTCTGGTGAGGGCAATTCTCTCACAGACACCACAGCTGCAGCTTTTGTTCCCGTTCATGTGCTCATCCTCTTTGTGATCCCGTTACGGTCTCCGAACATGATTTAGTTCTACCGGGATACTGCATTTACGTTCTCCTGGTAGAACTAAATCTTCTTTCCTCTAAATTCATAAAAAATCTATAAAATCTGCAAACCTGAACTGCTCCTGCAAAATACAAAGCCTGTGATTTACTCGGCCGACACAATATAATAGTAAATGGGCTGTCCGCCGTACTGCAGTTCGATATCGCAGCCGGGATATTTCTCTTCTACCTGTGCACGCAGGCTCTCGGCATCCGCTTCCTGAATCTCAGAGCCATAATAGATGCTGATCAGTTCCCGATCGTCAGACATCATCTCATCGATCATCTTAAGCGTCACTTCCGAGATGGCGATGCCTACGGAAAGAATGCCCTTATCACCGATTCCCATGAAATCTCCCTGCTTGATCTCCTTGCCGTCAATATTCGTATCTCTGACCGCATAAGTGACCTGTCCGGTGGAAACGTTGACAATCTCTTCTACCATGGCCTTCTCATTCTCTTCTACACTCAGATCCGGTACATAATTAATCACAGCCGTAATCCCCTGCGGAACCGTCTTCGTGGGAATCACCACGATCTTCTTATCCCGCACAAGGGACTGGGCCTGGTTGGCTGCCAGAATAATGTTCTTATTGTTGGGCAGGATGAAAATCGTATCGGCATTCACCTGATCGATGGCATTGAGCATATCCTCCGTGCTGGGATTCATGGTCTGGCCGCCCTCGATAATGTGATCCACGCCAAGTCCCTTGAAGATCTCGTTGATCCCGTCCCCCACGGATACGGCGATAAATCCCACATCCTTCCGGGGCTGCTCCTGAACCGTTGGCATTTCCTCCGTCTTCTCTTCCTTCCGGGACATCTTAAACAGCTTCTCCTGATGTTCAAGACGCATATTGTCGATCTTCATGTTGGAAAGCGCGCCGTATTTAAGCGCTTTCTGGATCGCGAGACCGGGATCATTGGTATGTACATGTACCTTGACCACGTCCTCATCCGCTACCACCACGATCGAATCACCGATGGATTCCAGATAAGCCTTAAAATCCATCTCCATCTTAATGTTAAATACCTTGTTGAGCATAATGATAAACTCAGTGCAGTAACCGAATTTGATCTCTGCCGACGCCTGGGCTTCCAGATTGGCTCCTGTCGTTCTTCCACCCGTATGGGCCGCAGTTGTCGTATCCAGAGAAAGGTCGATCTCCTTACCCAGGTATGCGTCGTAGGCTCCTTTTAAAACCTGCATCAACCCTTGACCGCCAGAGTCAACAACACCGGCCTGTTTCAATACCGGCAGCATCTCCGGCGTCTGTTCCAGCACCTCATCAGCCTGGGCAATGATCTGTGCCATAAATTCTCCCAGATCCTCCAACCCGCTGTCAGCCAGTTCTCTCGCCTTGATTGCCGCTCCCCTGGCGACGGTCAGAATCGTACCTTCCTTGGGCTTCATGACAGCCTTATAAGCCGTCTCAACCGCCTTCTCGAAGGCTGCTGCAAAGACCGGGATCGTAACCTCATCGTATTCTTTCACGCCCTTGGTGAAGCCACGGAATAACTGAGAAAGGATCACACCGGAGTTGCCTCTCGCCCCCCGCAGGGAACCGGAAGAAATGGCTTTGCATAAAGAACGCATATCCACATCGCCCATCTCGTACAAAGATGCAACCTCTCTGGCCGCGGCCATAATCGTCAGTGTCATATTCGTACCAGTGTCGCCGTCCGGCACCGGGAAAACATTTAATTCATTGATCCATTCTTTCTTGCTCTCAAGATTTTTTGCTCCTGCCAGGAACAATTTTGCCAGCATACCGGCATCCATTGTATTTGAAGCCACCTTACACTTCCTCCCTTAGTCAATCACTTTCACACCTTCGACGAAGATGTTTATCTTTTCCACTTCAATTCCGGTAAATTCTTCTACCTTGTACTTTACACTGTCTATCAGATTATCCGCTACTGCGAGGATGCTCACACCGTAAGAAACAATAATATGAAAATTCACAGTCAGCTTATTGTTATTCAAAAACACCTGTATGCCGCGCGTCATGCTGTCTTTCCTCAGTAATTTTACAAGACCGTCCTTCACACTCATACCTGCCATGCCAACCACGCCGAAACATTCCATAGCTATCGTGCCGGCGAACTGTGCCACGACTTCCTGATCGATAGAAATATTCCCCATATGTGTGTCCATCGAAGAAACTTTCATAAGCTACCTCCTTATTATTCTGAATATACATCCATATTATAACCTGTTTGCTCAAAAAAAGAAACATGATTTCAGGCAAAATATGTAATTTCCGCTTGCATTCCGTTTTACTTTCTGCTATTATACAAATGTTGTGTGAGCAAAGAACGCAAAAAAAGAATCGATTGTATCGTTAGGAGGTGCAAAGATGGCTAAGTGTGATGTTTGTGGTAAGGGCGCTCATTTTGGAAATAACGTAAGCCATTCACATAGAAGATCTAACAGAATTTGGAATTCTAATGTTAAGAGCGTTATGTGCAAAGTGAACGGTGCCAACAAGAAGCTGCATGTATGTACGCGCTGCTTAAGATCCGGAAAAGTTGAAAGAGCATAATTTTTGTCAGTACAGAGGAGTATTGTAAAATGGTCAGGCTGGTCATTTCACAATATTCCTTTTTTATGTGGAAATTTACACCCTGTCATTAAAGATTTTTGAAGATAAGGAAAGGCTGTCCCCGGCAGATCTTCTGCTCTGCCAAGCGGACAGCCTTTCCTTTCTTCTAAGGATGCCGGCACTTCGGTTCGTTACTCTCGATATACCTTTGTCTCATATGCCTTCAGCGTGATACAGCCTTCGGCTTTCTCAGAAGTATCCAGATCTGTCATGGATTTTTTGATGCAGATCTCCTGCTCTCTGTCAGAATAATTCAGGACAAAGAAATACCGTCTTTCGTCCTTTTCACGGACACAAAGTTCGCATGATTCCGGCAGTTCGATCGTCTCTTTCCAGGGAGAGAGCACTCCGGTATATTCCAGGAAAGCTTTCGTATTCTCTCGCGTAAAGGTTCCACCAAAATGGATCACCCGGCCTTGTTTGCAGGATGTCTCAATCATCGCAGGACTGCCCTTATAGTAGTTGGAACTGTAGCGGGCCAATACTTTTGCCTTCTCTCCTGTCGTATCCAGAATATCGTTGAAGAGGCCTGTCTGCGTCTCTATCCCGTTCCAATCCATCATGACAGCATCATCAGCCGGTCCGACAAATGAGAATTCTTTCACATCACTTTCGGTAATATCCGCCAGCAGGCCCGGCATCGGTGTCATGACACATTTCCCGCTCTCGTCCTTCTGTCCGGTACGGGCGCCGATCAACAGGCATCCGCCCCGCTCCACATAGGCTTTCAGCAAAGCCGCTTTCTGCTCACAGAGCAGCAGGCCATGAGGATAGATAAGCAGCGGATATTGCAGAAGCTCTTCGACCTGCGTATCCTCCAGAAGATAAACATGATCCATGGGGCTGTGCGTCAGCTGGGAAGCTATGAAGATCTCCTGCTCGCTCTGCCATGCCAGTCTCTGATGCCATACGTCAACTTCAGAATCCCAGATATTGCTGTAGTCTTTTATCAGGCCGAAGGCGGCTTTACAATCGGCACCTGCCATCTCGTCGATCCTTCTGATGCGGTCTCTTATGCGGCGTACTTCCGCCAGTTTGCGGTTGTCTCTGTTGTCATAGTCAAGAATACCGTGCCAGTAGATCTCCGTACCCATCGTGCATGTCCTCCAGCGGAAAAAGCTTACATAATCCGCCCCATGGGCCACACTCTGCATCGCCCACAGCATCATCTGCCCCGGTTTAGGCGCCGGAGCCTCCATACGGGTATTCCATCCATTCGCCCCGGATTGCTGCTCCATAATCCCGAAATGAGGACAGACAGAACGCACCTCCGACAATTGTTTACTCCATTTCCGGTCATTCAGATTGTTGGAATGCTTTGGATCCTCCCGCAGGCAGAAAGCAAAATTAGGATAAGAATCATAGGTATATACGTCAAGACATTCGTCAGTCATCCTGTGATTATCCAACTTGCCGAACATACCGTTGGTGGTGATGAAATCTCCCGGCTTCACGTATTTGCGCAAAATATCGCTCTGCATCTTACAGAATCTTATGGCACTGTCCGACACGAACCGGATATAGTCCAGTGTCTGATGGGGGTTCGTTGAATCGTGGATCGTCGTACGCGGCACATAAATCTCCTCCCATGCAGTATAAGTCTGATTCCAGAAAACAGTTCCCCACGCCGCGTTCAAAGCGTCCAATGTCTGATATTTTTCCTGCAAGAAACGCCGGAATGCGATCGTATCGCTCTCCGAATAGAACTCATTTATCTCACAGTTGATCTCGTTGTCAATCTGCCAGCCGACCACATTCGGATGCCTGGCATAATGGGATGCAAATTTCTCCACGATCCTTGCACAGAGTTCCTGATATTTGGGGGAATTATAATTGTAATGCCTGCGCATTCCGTGGCGGAACGGTACCCCGTCCATGCGGCAGTTTAAAACCTCCGGATATTTGTCCGTCAGCCATGCGGGCGGCGTTGCCGTTGGCGTACCGAAGATCACCTTCATACCGGTCTCTTTAACAGTTTCCAGGAAGGCATCGAAGAATTCAAAGGTAAATTCTCCCTCATGCGGTTCCACCTTGCTCCATGCGAATTCGGCGATACGGATCGTCTCAATTCCACAATCCAGCATTCGCTGCAGATCCTCTATCCAGAGCTTTTGATCCCAATGCTCCGGATAGTAGCAGGTACCCAGCGATAAATGCTCCCACCTATAATTTTGTTTCTTTCTCATACCATGTTTCCTCCGTTTTCAGTCGCTGCAACCAAAACAGACCAGCTCATCAAGCCGGTCCGCTTCAGATACAGCATATTCTACGCATGTTTAAATTCTTTCTCGTATCTCTCTTTCAATCTCTCGTATTCCTTATTGATCCGCTGGATCACTTCTTTGTCTCCCGCTACGTTATCCGGATGGAATATTTTGATCAAATCCTTATAGCGCTTCTTCAAAGACAGCGGATTGCGCACGCCCTGAAAGAAAACCGACACCTCCGAATGCCCGCCGTAAAGAAGATGCTCGTCCAGAAGCTCCTTCTCTGCCGAAAGACGCGCCCATTCCTTATCAAGTCTTCTGCGGTCAAGATCAAGCTGCTTGAATCCGTTCTGTAAAATCTCCATCTTTTTCTCAAAGAACTGGTTGTCCTCTTTCAAACGCTGACGCTCTCCCGCCGCCTTGCGGTTTAAGACTTTCATCTCTTCCTGAAACTGCACTTTCTCTTTCAGGAACTGTTCCTGCATGCTTTTTAACTCTTTCGACGCCGTCTCCAGACGGATATTTTCCCGAAAAAGCCATGACTTCAAGGCCTGCAGTTCCTCATCCGATCCCCGTGCAAGTATCTCTTCTACCTTCTTCATCGATATTACCCCAACCACCTGAGCGGAACAAATCCACTCATACCCATACATATATACCAGTTGCCGCATTCCCCTTAATCACAGCAAAAAAAATTGTACCCGATCAACAGCAGCAGGATGATAAGAACCAACCCGATAAACCGATTCGTTAAAAAAAGCATAAACAGCATACCCGCTGCAATACAAACCGCCACAAAACCTATCAACTTCTTCATACAATATCCCTGCTTATGCTCTTTGTATATTATATGAATGTTATGAGAAAATAGTGCTGCCCAAAATCAAATTACTCTTCTTCCGGGAAAGCAATATCTACCGCCTTATCATCCTCGATCATCTCTTCCTTAGGAGCGGTAAACTTATCCACAATATCCGGAATCATGTCAAGTACCTTCGTAACGGTATCCTGATTCTTGATATTTACCAGTTTCGTAGCGCCGTCCTTGATCACGAGCACCGCACTCGGTGTCATCTTGGCGGAAAATCCGCCGCCTCCGCCGTTTTTCTTATCGTTGGCGCTGGCTCCCGCACCCACGCCAAAACTGATATCCACCAGCGGCAGAATAATGGTATCGCCAATCTGCGTCGCGTCTCCCACCACTGTCTTCGTGCCGATCACCGCATTCATACCTTTCATCAAAGATTCAATTACACCGGAGAAATTATTTTCCGCCATTTATACAGCCTCCTTCTTAAATAACCTGATCAATGTTCGTATATCTTTATTTCTGTAAACTTTCCATGCCACACGCAGAAAAGTAAACGTTCGTATCTTACCCCGGATAAACACATAACCTTCCAGATGTGCCCGCTCAAAATCCCCTACGACCCGCACATGCGGTCCGATCAGCGGGTACAGCATACCATGCCATGCAAGGATGTCTCCCGTCGAAGCCGGATTCCCCGTCCCCACGATCAAATCCGCTTCAAACTTATCCGGCTTTAAAGCTTTCAGTACAACAGCCGCCTGCCCCCGGCACAATTCCCAGGAATGGCGAAAGGCATCGCTTTCCAGCACTTCTTTATAATATTGCACAGTATCCGATGTAGACTTTATTTTATCACACATACTACGGATTGTGTACCGTATTTTTTGAACCGCGCTCTTTATTTTTTCCAGAAATTGTCTGATTCTGTAGAACAGGCCACGGATCTTTCGTATAAGCTTCCGGATCGGTCCTTCAGGAGATGTAGAAGAACTCTCCTCCGAATCCGCTGCCTCTTCGGAATGTTCACTTTCTGCCGATACTTCCAGCTCCTCTGCAGCAGAATGATCTGCTGCGCTGTCCCTGTCTGTATGCTCTTTTGCTTCTGCTTCTTTTGGCGTCCCCGCCGATCCGGCATCCCGCTCAGAAACAGAGGGCTCACCTTCCTCCTTATCTCCTTTTCTCTTTTTCTTTTTTGATGTCCGGTTACGTTTCTTCTCCGTTTCCGGTATTTTGAACAGCGTGAACAGCATCAGCCGCACGCGCACGTATACATCGGCCGGATAACACAGAAGAACATTAACCAGATGCAGCAGCCAGGTAACCTTCGCTTTCACCACAAACGGCGGTTTGTCCTCCCCCTCTTCCCTGCATATTTCGATCCGGTAGCGTACCGGCACGAAAAGTACACAGCAGACCGCCAGAAGTATAACGCCCAGGATGCACAACAGGATAATGCCTGTGATTTTTAAAATAAGCAAAATTATATGTAACATATATTTAACGTCGATTCCCTCTTCTCAACTCATCACTTTTGCCCGGAATGCTTTTGTTTCACAGGACGCACTTTCCCTGCTGATCCGAAAAAAGATATGCAACCAGATCCGCCCGGCCGGTCTCACGGACAGACTCCTCCGCGATACGGCAGATGATCTCCACAGCTTCATCATGATTCCCGGCAATTCCAATCACATACGGCTGATGTTCTCTGTAATAACGCTGTTGGAACATCAGATTATGATAGATGGACAGTTGACCGCTTTCCGCCATATAAGCGATCACATATACATTCTGCAGCTTTGCATGTCTTTTCAGTTTTCTCCGCGTTTTCCCCGGATTTTTAATAGTATTCCCAATATAAAGATTTTTATAAAATTTCATGGATATTCCTGATAAAAATATGATCCTTCTTTCTTATTATTCCCCAATGGACAAAACTTAAGTTATTTTAACACACTTCCCCGCAATAAAACAGATAGAAACCATTAACTTTTCCTTAATTAGATGTTTTGTTATACCACAGTTCCCGCTTCTTCAGGTCCAGATAGATCCCGTAAGCCTGCTCCAGAATCTGCTTTTCATTGGGAAACTTCAGCAGATGGTACGCCTCATGGTATTTATAGTAACCGGAATCCGTAAAATATTCTTCCCGCTGAGGCCTGCTGTAGTAGCTGTCCGCAATCATCAGATACCAGTGTACCTCTTTGGACACCGTATCCTCGGGGACGAGGAAAGTATACTGGCTTTTGCCGATATATTTCATGATAGAAGCCTGCACGCCGGACTCTTCATAAACTTCCCGCAGCGCCGTCTGCGCCTGCGTTTCTCCCTCTTCTATCGTTCCCTTGGGCAGAACCCACCCTTCGTATTTGTTGTGCAGATGTTTATACAGCACAAGTATTTTCCCACGAAAGATAACAACACCGCCACTGCTCACAGCTTCAATCATAACTTACTCCATTTCACTCCACATTCCTGCATCCTGTTTCAAGATTTCCCGGGATCCTCCGCCTCATGCTCCAAAATACTCATCCAGGATCCGCCTGGCGATCGGAACCGCATAATCCCCGCCGCTTCCCGCACCTTCGATGATGATGGTCACGCATACTTCCGGTTCCTCAGCCGGCGCAAACCCCGTAAACCAGGCATGGGAATCCGTCTTCACATTATTGTATTCCGCAGAACCCGTCTTGCCGGCCGCAGTATAGGTCAGACCGGACAGCTTCGTGCCCGTTCCGCTCTCCACCACTGCCGTCATCAGCTGCGTAAGCACCGCCGCCTCCTGCTCGGAAAACAGCTTCTTATAAGCATCGGGCGAAAACTGCCTGATAATATTCCCCTCGTTATTCTGCACGTAATCCACCAGATAAGGTTTCATCACCGTGCCCTTGTTGGCGATGGCGCAGGTGATCATATTCAGATGCAGCGGTGTGATCTGCGTGGCCCCCTGTCCGATTGCCGCCTGCAGGATCTCCGAATCGGAAGTTTCGGCACCTACCTCGATCCTGCTTTTGTTATAGGCAAAAGATACCGGCAGTTCCTGACCGAACAGCAGATTTTTCAGGGTACTGCCCCATTTTGCCCGGTCTAACTGCATACCGATATTCGCAAAGGATGCATTGCATGATTTGGCAAAGGATTTGGTGAAATCCTCCTGCCCATGCACCGACCCGTGATAGCAGTTGATGGTATCCTGTCCATGGCTGTACCTGCCGCTGCACTGGTAAGAGTACTGTCCGTAACTGTCCGGATTCTCCCGGATATATTCCAGCGCCGTCACAATCTTGAAAGTGGATCCCGGCGGATACAGGCCCTGGGTCGCCCGGTTTAGAAGAACCGTGCTTTCTTTATCCTGGATCAGCTCGTCCCAGATCGCATCGATCGTATTCGGATCATAATCCGGTTTCGAGACCATGGCAAGAATTTTACCCGTGGCCGGCTCAGAGACTATGATCGCTCCTTTATAGGCGCCCAGTGAACGGGAAGCAATATCCTGCAGGCTCACATCCAGCGTGGTGACCACGCTGTCGCCCGGATATTTGGCGCCTGCCACTTCACTGGCCACCTTGTCCGACAGCCTGGCGTTGGAATTGATCAGGTAATAGTTGGCCGCCGCCTCTACGCCAAATCTGCCATTGGAAGCGTATCCGACAGCATGCGCAAAAAGATTCTCATAGGGATAGACCCTTTTTTCCTTCCCGTCCTCATCTGTCTGTGTCTCAGCCAGAACCTGTCCTCCGGCGGCATAAATGCTTCCACGCGTATTCTGTGCGGCGAAGATCTCCTGCCTGCCGTTGTAACTGTTATTGATCAACTCCTGTTTATTCGTGGCGGCATAATAACAGGTATATCCCATCATACCTAAAAAAACAGAGACGAAAAGCCAGGTAACTGCAAGAATCTGTCTGTTCCCCTTATTCTTCTTCCTGCTCTTCGGTCCGGGAGCGTTCCCGTTGAACCGGCCGCTTTCTTTTCTTCCTCTTGACACGCTTTGCTCCTTCTTCCTGTCGAATGATAAACAGTCCTTCTATGATAAAAAACATCACCAGCGTAGTAAGTACCGAGCTGCCGCCGTAACTGATAAACGGCAGCGTAACACCGGTCATGGGGATAAACTTCGTTCCGCCTCCAACCGTCAGGAAAACCTGGAAAATGTAGGTGACACCCAGTCCAAATGCGATCAGCCTGTAGAATCTGTCCTGCAGTCTGACGGAAATATCCATAAACATGATGAAACAGCTGATACATACCAGGATCATGCACATGGAAAACAGGATCCCCAGCTCCTCCGCCACCGCCGAAAAAACAAAATCCGCCTCCACAAAAGGGATCGATGTGGGGGTACCCCGAAACAGCCCAAGCCCAAACCAGCCGCCGCTGCTGATGGCAAACAAAGACTGCGTAATCTGATAACCGGCATCGTCAATGCAGCTGAAAGGATCTTTCCAGGCCTGGACACGCACCTGCACATGGGAAAAAAACTGGTAGGCCAGCACCGCCGCTCCACATCCTCCCGCACAGCCAAGAAGCAGATAGATCCACCTGGCCGTGGCGATAAAGACCATCATCACATAGACAATAAAGAAGATCAAAGCACTGCCCAGATCTCTGGACGCCACCAGGATCAGCACATGGATCCCTGCCAGCGCCGCCGTCAATATGACCCGTGGCAGGTCATGGGATTCATAAAGAGCACTGGCCAGAAAAAACACAAACACGATCTTCACAAACTCCGAAGGTTGAAAAGTCACTCCCGCTATGGAGTAGGAAATTTTCGAGCCGTAAGTCACGGCTCCCAGGATCAGCACGACACCCAGTGCCACAATCCCTGTTGCCGCATAGACCCATGTGAGACTTTTTAAAAATTTCAGTTTATGAATAAAGTAAGGGATCAGCATCCCCGCTACGATCGACACCGTCACGATAAAAAACTGCTTGATGGCCTTTTCAAAAGACAGCCTGGTAAGGATCACAAAACCGATACTCAACAGCAGGCACATATTATTGACGATCAGCCTGTTCCCTTTGGGATAGACCATCCGGAAAAGCATCACTGTGGCAAAAAGCAGGATCTGCTGCAGCACATAGAAAAAAAGATATTCTATGTTTCCCGTCTCGAAGCATATGACAAGAAAACATGAAAAATGTACCAGAAACATTAACAGATTCTGACGGATATAACAGCCGCTCCTGTCCTCTTCCTCCTGAAAGCGGAATACCAGGAAGCATTCTAATGTATACAAAGCCATAAATAATGTAATAAGATATTTGGACAGCTCAGTAATATATATTTCCATAGTAAACCCTCATCATGCTCAGCCTGCCGCATGGCGGCCCGCATGGCCATCCATGCCAAACTATTCCACGCCTCTTTTCAAATGTCCTGTGGTATAGGATCCGCCACGGGTCTTCCCATCCGTCAGGATCTGCCTGCACTCCCCGGCCGTCTCCGTGGTAAAATCATAACGTCTTACATCTGCCCCGATCTTTTCTAACACCTGCTCCTGTTGGTGTAAAGAAAAAGGAACCGAATTATAGATGATATTATAACAGTGCCTGCAATTTATTTCCACCGGAAAAATAACACCGTAACGATCCTTTAACTGAAAATGCGATCCGGACGCCGATTCCTTTGCCCGCTGTGCGCCCTGGCACTGGCCGGCGGTTCTGCGGATGCAGTTGGCGGTAACCATCATCGGGATTCTGCCATATACAATCATTGCAGTACGCATGCCGATCTGTGCTGCATGGCCGGCAAGATTTTCGGCTTCTTTCCGGTTCAATTCCCAGGGAAGCGTATACTCTTTACAATAGTGTGCCCAAAACCGCACGCTCTCAGCATTAAAACAGTACAATCCAGCATCCGGAACCATATCATAATTACCCGGAAGATTCTGCAGGAAGGCTGCCTCCTCATAATTGCGTACCAGAAACCCACAAATCCGGCACTCATACCCCCTGCCAGCCGGGCAACCTGTCTCTTTGGACAATAATGCGGTCAACCGCTCCATGTAAGTATCGTCGTCTGCCCGCAGGATATAGGGAAGCGCAAGATAGTAATCAGCTTCTGCCGACAGGCCTTTTGTTTTATGCTCCGCTATGCATTCCACGATACGCGCATGCTGCTCCAGATATAAATCACTGTCAATATAGATCCGGCGGCAGGGAAAACGCAGCGCCTGAGCAAACTGCTCACAGGTAGAGATCAAAATATCCACGGACGCAGCAGCTAAAGTATTACCAGATTTCTCATCGACCAGGCCAGTGCGATTGACCGACTCGGTCGGTATATGCCAATTCATATTTCTGCCGGCTGTCATACCGCGCTGTAAGATACATTGCCGCTCATACGCTTCTATGCCTGCCCGCCGCAGCTCATTTAACGCACCCACAGGCAGGAAGACCTCTCCCGGCATGACGATCTCACATTCCCGCACCGACAAACAGGAATTTCCTGTTTTCAGAAAACGTTTCCGTACATCTTCCGCCTGCAGAGGAGCCTTCCTGGCCGTTTCTACTATGGCTCCTTCCACCAGGACACGCATCTGCTCCCTGCCGCCTTCTTCTGTGCTGTGCGTTCCGGCAGTATTTTTCCCGGTATTTTCCGGCCTCTTTCGAGTATCGGACGGAATGCTTCCCGTAATCTGCAGACGGGCCGGTCTGCCCTCTTCCAGAGTTACCGTCATCGAAACCGCGGCTCTGTCCGGATCATGCAGGTACCGTTCCCGGATCCGGGTAAGCAGACGCTCGTCGCTTCCGGCATAACCTGGTTTGTGGAGCGTGATCATCTCCCGGCCATTATGCCGCTCATAATACCCTGTCTGTATCTCACTGCGTATATAGAGACTCCTGAGCCTGTCCATATCTTCTTTGCTGACCTGATATGCTGCCCGTCCCTTCTGATAATAGAGATCAATATATTTGCGATACAGAGCCGTAACTCCGGCAGCATATTCAGCCCGTTTCATGCGCCCTTCTATTTTAAAGGAATCGATTCCGGCTTCGATCAGCCGGGGCAGGTGAGAGATCGTACACAGATCTTTCAGGCTTAACGGATATTCAATATCGGAAGCCGCCTTTTTACCCATATCGTCACAGATGCGGTAAGGCAGTCTGCAGGACTGGGCACAGCGTCCCCTGTTGCCGCTTCTGCCGCCCAGCACGCTGCTGAAAAGGCACTGTCCCGAGTAACAATAACACATGGCTCCATGCACGAAACACTCTATCTCCAGACCGGTCTGTTCCTTGATCCTCTGCACTTCTGCCAGCGACAGTTCTCTGGCCGGCACGACACGTTCCACGCCCTGTTCCTGCAGAAAGCTGCAGCCGGCGGGTCCGGTGAGCGTCATCTGCGTACTGGCATGCAGCGCAAGTCCCGGAAAATGCGCCCGGATCTGCATCAATACACCGATATCCTGCACGATCACTCCGTCCAGGCCGGCTTCATAGAAAGGCTGCAGATATGGGATCAATTCACCAAATTCCGACTCTTTTATCAGGGTATTCACGGTAAGATAGATTTTACGTCCCATAAAGTGTGCTGTGTGAATAGCCCTGCAGATCTCTTCCGTTGTGAAGTTATCCGCATAGGCCCTGGCGCCAAATTTCTCACCACCCAGATATACGGCATCCGCGCCCGCGTTGACGGCCCCCAGGAAAGCCTCGTAATTTCCTGCCGGAGCCAGCAATTCTACCCGTGTTCCTGTTGTCTTCTTATTTTCCGTAGCCAATTCCATCGTCTCCCTGTATTCCCGCTGTATTTACCATTTTCCCTATGACAGCAAAAACCCTGCGGGTTTCCCCAACAGGGCTTTTTCTTCTATTTGTCCTTACTTCTTCTTCTCTTTCTCTTTCAGTTCTGTTTCCAGACGGACAATTTTTTTGGCTGTCTCGTTGGCCTCCGTCTGAAGGCTGCGGATATTTTTCTCCATATTCTCCAGCTTAATCTGGGAGGCAATCAACTCATGCTTCAGATCATACATCTCTTTCTCTTTATTCTGGATCTCTTCTTCCAGCCGTGTGATCTGATGCTTCGCCTTAAAATAGTCATCCGCTATGTTCAACTGCATCAAAACATTCTGGGTATCAAGAGACTGTCTTTTAAAGCTGTCAACTTTGCTGTATTCTGCGATCTTGTTATTTATGTAAGACGCGACTTTCTGCAGATACTCTTCACTCTCGTAACCGCTTAAGGTAAATACTTTACCGGCAATAATAACTTCTGTATCTGTTTTTGTTGACATAGGGTCCCCTCCCATACTAAATATGCCGTCCAATACATGATGCGATACAATATCTATTATATAATAGCTTAAGGCATAATTTCAAGTAAAAAAATCTTATCCCAAATGGACATCCATCTGCGGATACGGTATGGAAATACCGGCATCATCCAGCGCATATTTAACCTTCTCCGTGATCCGCCACTTACATTCCCAGTACTCATCATTATCCGCCCAGCAGCGTACATTTAAAATCACACTGCTGTCCGCCAGCTCCTCCACAAACACCCTGCGGTCTTTGGAACTGAGAACGGCAGGATCCTCCTCCAGCACCTTCATGATAACCTCCCTGGCCTGCCGGATATCCGCCTGATAGGAGATCCCCACCTTAATGTCCATCCTCCGCTCCGTCAGCGTGCTCATATTCAGGATGCTGGAATTGGACAAAGTTCCGTTGGGGATAATAACCACATGATTATTCGGCGTTGACAATTTTGTGTAAAAGAGCTGAATCTCCTTTACAGTACCTTCATGTTCGTTATCATCCACTTTAATATAATCGTCTACCCGGAATGGTTTCAAAAGCAGGATCAACACACCGCCGGCAAAGTTCGACAGGCTTCCCTGGATTGCGAGACCGATCGCCACACCGGCCGATCCAAGAAGCGCCACCACGCTTGTGGCATCCAGACCGAATCCCGAAGCGATCATGAACAACAGCAGGCTGTACATAACCGCCTTAATAAAGGAATCAAGAAACTGTGTGACGCCGATATCGGCATTTCCTCTCTGCAGGGAACGACGGACAATCCGGCGTATCAGTTTAATGACCTGCATACCGATCAAAAACACCACAAGCGCCAGCAAAACTCTCACCCCGAAGCGCAGTGCCTTATCGGGAAGCTGCTGTAAATAGCTCTGTATCAATCCCATATCGATCTCTTCCGGTGCGATCTGCTCTAACCCTTTCAAATCATCCATAGCACATTCCCTGTCTTCATAATTTTATGAATTTCTATTTCTGTGTTTTACGTGTTGTCCGGCCTGAACCGGTACTCTTCTTTTCCGGTGCCTTCTTCCTGGCAGTGGTTTCCTGCAGTTTCTGTTCCTTCTCCTGCGTCTCCAGAATCTTCTGCAGTCTCACCTCGGCGTCTTTCGCCTTCTTTAACATCTCTTCCGCCTCTTTGGCTCTCAGCCGGGCTTCCGCCGCCGCCAGCTTCGCCAGTCTTTTGGCTTCAGCCGCTTTGGCAGCGATAGCGTCTGCCTCTTCTTTGGCGATCCTTCTCTCTTCCGCTTCCCTGGCCCTGCGGCGTTCTTCTTCGCGTTCCTGCTCGATCTGTGCCTTCTCTTCCCTGGTATACGGTGTATAGGAGAAAATGCTGACCGACAGCGGTGCGCTCACCAGATCAATCGCATAAGGCTTACCATCCCACTCTGTTTCCTGTGTATTGCAGATCTCTTTATTGACTGCTCCGCTTCCGCCATAGATCCTGGCATCCGTGTTCAAAATCTCTTTATATTTGCCTTCATAAGGAACACCTACCCGGAATTCCTGTCTTACATTGGCGAAATTGGCCACGATCACCAGAGAATCCTCCGGTTTGTCCGCTTTCCGCAGATAAGATAACATGCAGGCATCCGGAGTAATACAGTTGATCCACTCAAATCCTTCCCAGGAAGTATCCTTCTCATGCAGAGCCGGCCTGGAAGCATACAATTTATTCATATCTGCCACCAGACGATTTAATTTTGCATGTTCTTCGTACTGCAGCAGATCCCACTCAACTTCTCTTGACTCGTTAAACTCCTTATACTCGCCGATATCCTGTCCCATAAAAAACAGTTTCTTGCCGGGATGAGTCATATAATAGGCATACGTCAGACGCATATTGGCAAACTGCTCGGAACGCTCACCCGGCATCTTACCGATCAATGTTGCCTTGCCGTGTACCACCTCATCATGGGAGAACACCAGCATGAATTTCTCACTGTAGGCATAGATCATACTGAAAGTCAGTTCGTTATGACGCCCGGAACGGAAATACGGATCGGTCTTGATGTAATCCAGATAGTCATTCATAAATCCCATATTCCACTTCAGATCAAATCCCAGGCCGTCCTCGTCAAGACTGCCCGTAATCTTCGGCCATGCCGTAGACTCTTCCGCGATCATAAGAACACCCTGGCTGCGTTTCTTCATAATCGAATTAAGATGCTTCAGAAACTCGACCGCTTCCAGATTCTCGTTACCGCCGTACATATTTGCCACCCATTCACCGTCATTCTTACCGTAATCAAGATACAGCATGGACGCAACGGCATCGATCCGGATACCGTCTGCATGATACTGTTCCACCCAGTACAGCGCATTGGCAATCAGATAGTTGCGCACTTCCGGTCTGCCGTAATTATAGATCAGCGTACCCCAGTGCGGATGACTGCCCTGCCGGGGATCCTGATGCTCGTACAGGCATGTCCCGTCAAAGTTGGAAAGTCCGTATGTGTCTCTTGGAAAATGCGCCGGCACCCAGTCCAGGATCACACCGATACCGGCCTTATGCATCTCATTCATGAAGAACATAAAATCTTCCGCATTGCCGTAACGCGATGTGGGGGCATAATAGCCGATCACCTGATATCCCCAGGAAGCATCCAGCGGATGCTCCATGACAGGCATCAGCTCAATATGCGTATAGCCCATCTTCTTTACATACTCTATAATCTTCGGTACGAGTTCCCGATAATTATAATATTCCCTTCCGTCGTCCGGTTTTGCAAAAGATGCCAGATAGATCTCGTATACATTGATCGGCTTGTCCTCTGACTGTATGCCGGCACGGTTTTTCATCCACTTGTCGTCGTCCCATTTAAAACCGTTGATCTCTCTGACGATCGAAGCGCTTTCAGGACGCAGCTGCTGTTCAAAGGCGTAGGGATCTGCCTTCAGGAAGGTAAGCCCGCCTTTTGCCTTGATCTCGAATTTGTAACACGCCCCCTGCTCTACACCCGGGATAAACAGTTCAAAAATACCGGAATCCCAGAGGCGCCGCATCTGGTGCGCCCGGCCGTCCCACCTGTTGAAATCTCCTACCACGCTGGCACGCAGGGCATTGGGAGCCCACACGGCAAATAATACACCCTCCACCCCATCGATCTTTACGGGATGCGCGCCCAGTTTCTCATAAATCATGTAATGAATCCCGGCATTGAATTTCTCGGTATCCTCCCGGGTGATCTGCGGCGCATGATTGTAGGCATCCCGCACCTTTTTCAGGGTTCCGTCTTCGTACTCGATAACATATTCATATTCCGGAATCTTCTTCCCGGGAATCAGAACCGCAAAGAAGCCTTCTTCATCGACCAGATCCATCTGATAGCTTTTGTCACCTTCCGGAAGCTGCAGCCGTATACTCTTCGCTCCCGGTTGAAATGTCTGTACCAGTATGGAACTCCCAGCCACATGCGCACCCAGGATCGCATGCGGATCATCCGATTCGGAATAAACGATTTCCTCAATCTGTGGCCAGTTCATCAATTTATACAGTTTTTTGTTCATAGTACCCCTCCCTGTTCTCCTTCTATCTTATGAATCAATATGCCGCTCCGCAGCTTTGGTTCAAACCAGGTAGACTTAGGCGGCATCAATCTGCCCGCATCAGCTACCGCAAACAACTCATGTATATCCGTCGGATACATGGCAAAAGCGACGGCCGCATCGGCATGTACCCGTTTGACAAGTTCTTCCAGACCTCTGATACCTCCCACAAAATCAATCCGGTTATCTGTCCTGGGATCTGAGATGCCAAGCAGCGGCTCCAGAATCTCGCGCTGCAGAATCGCCACGTCCAGATCTTCTACCGGATCACCGGTATAACAGTCCTCTCTGACCGTCAGACAGTACCATGTATCTTTCAGATACATGCCGATCTGGCCTTTGCACGCCGGGCGAAAGGGCTTTGATCCCATGACTGTGACAGTGCAGATACCACTGACCGCCTCGATAAATGCCGCTTCTGTATACCCGTTTAAATCTCTGACCACTCTGTTATAGTCCATGATCATCAACTGATCATCCGGAAACAGCACCGACAGAAAATAGTTAAATTCTTCTTTACCGGTACAGACAGGCCTCTTTGCCCTTCTCATCCCGGAAACCCTGACTGCCGAAGCACATCTGTGATGCCCGTCCGCGATATAGATCGCCTCCACCTGTGCAAACTCCTGTCGGATAAATTTTATCTGCTCTGTTCCGTCCATGATCCAGAGCCTGTGTATGACCCCGTCTTCTGCCGTAAAATCATATATCGGGCTTGTCTGCATGACTTCCCGCACCACCTGCTCTATCCGTTCCCGCCTTCGATAGGCCAGCAGGATCGGACCTGTCTGCGCATTACAGTGGTCTATATGCCTGATTCGGTCGGTTTCCTTCTCCGCTCTGGTATTTTCATGCTTCTTTACCACCTGCCGCTCATAATCATCCACCGATACGCATGCGCCTATTCCCACCTGTGAGTGTCCATTCATGACCAGCTCATAGATATAATAAGCTTCCGTCTCCTCCTGCAGCAGCAAGCCTGAACTTTGCATCTCCTGCAGCATGGAAGCCGCTTTCTCATAGACTTCGTATGCATACATATCATGCTCCTCAGGAAACTGTGTCTCCGGTCTGTCTATTCTCAGGAAGCTGCAGACATCTCCGCGTACTTTCTCATATGCTTCCTTCCTGCTGTACACATCATACGGCAGCGCCGCGATTTGGTCCACCATATCGGCTCTGGGCCTGATCGCCCGAAAAGGTTTAATATCTGCCATCTTGCCTCCTGTCTGAACAATCACAACTATATATCTTTTTTATTTTATCAAATTAGGCTATGCAGTACAAGCGCGAAGTGCTAAAATTATCCTATCAGAAACAGGAAAGGGTGACGCATAAATGACATCTGAAAATAAGGAAATTCTGGATCGAATCAATGCCTATGCAGAGAAGGCGCTGGCAGACATTGATCCACAGAAGACAAGGATCTCTTTTCAGCTGGAGGCATTGAAGCCTGTCATGCAGGAAATTGCCGACGAAAAGGGGGTGTCGGTGGAAGACATTTTCATTCTTTATATGGATCTTGCCAGTGAAGCCTCTGTGGAAGCTGAGAATCAGCTTCAGGCAACTTTGGAGGAGGACGGGAGCGCTGATTTCTCTCAGATCGCCAACCGTCTCAATTGACTTTGCCAGTCAAATAACCCCGGCATGATTGACCAGTATGGATCATCATGTCGGGGTTATTTTCTGCCGTACGGTCAATGTCCTGTCAGGATACAATCTGTAAACCGACACATAACATCAATCCGACAGTGCTATTTTACAACTCTCACTCTGAATACACCGTCTATGGACTGCAGCTTTTCAATAATCTGTGTGGAAGCCGGCGTCTCAATATCCAGCATCGTGTATGCGACCTCTCCTTTGGATTTGTTTGTCATATCAGAGATATTAATGCCGATATCACCAAAACAAGCCGTAAATTTGGTGATCATATTAGCCTTGTTCTCATGGAAGATGGCCACACGTCCCGCCTGCGCACAGATACCCATATCACACTTCGGATAATTAACGCTGTTAATGATATTTCCGTTTTCCAGGTAATTCTTCAACTCTTTTACCGCCATCACCGCACAGTTATCTTCCGATTCCTCCGTGGAAGCTCCCAGATGCGGGATCACAATGCAGCCATCCTGACCGGCAGTAACCGGATTGGGAAAATCAGATACATATTTGCGAATCTTACCAGCCTGAATACCCGCAAGCACCGCCTGCTCATCCACCAGAAGATCTCTCGCGAAATTAAGCAGGATCACGCCGTCCTTCATCTTATCGATGGCTGCCTGACCGATCATCCCCTTCGTGGATTCCAGCAATGGTACATGAACGGTGATATAATCACATTCCTCATAGATCTCCTCCACATTCAGCACATGCTTTACATCGCGGCTCAGATTCCACGCCGCGTCTACGGAGACATAGGGATCGTAGCCGTACACTTCCATTCCCAGATGCTTTGCCACATTGGCAACTCTGACACCGATTGCACCGAGACCTACGATTCCCAGCTTCTTCCCTTCGAGTTCCGTTCCTGCAAAATTTTTCTTGGCTTTCTCCGCATTCTTCCCGACATTCTCGTCACTCTGGTTCTCTTTCACCCACTCAATGCCGCCCACGACATCGCGGGAAGCAAGCAGCATACCGGCAATCACCAGTTCCTTGACACCGTTGGCATTGGCCCCTGGCGTATTGAAGACTACGATCCCCTGCTGCGCACATTTGTCCAGCGGAATGTTATTGACCCCGGCTCCGGCCCTTGCAATGGCAAGAAGGTTCTCCGGCAGTTCCATATCATGCATGGCGGCGCTTCTCACTAAAATACCGTCAGCCTCCTGCACCTGATCTGTCTTCAAATACTGCTCTGTAAATTTCTCCAGTCCCACTTCTGCAATGGGATTTAAACAATGATATTTAAACATTCATCCATCCTCTTTTCCTTCATGCTCTTTTGTCCGTCAGGCTTCTTTTTCAAAAGTCCTCATAAACGCCACAAGCTTCTCCACACCTTCCAGCGGCATCGCATTATAGATGCTTGCCCGCATACCGCCTACGCTTCGATGCCCCTTCAAATTTACAAATCCGGCTGCTGACGCCTCTTTGATAAATTTCGCATCCAGTTCATCGCTGCCTGTCACGAAAGGCACATTCATAAGCGATCTGTCCTCTTTTCTTACCGTCCCTTTAAACAGACTGCTCTCATCCAGAAAATCATATAATATGGCGGCTTTCTTCTCATTCAGCTCTTTCATGGCTTCCAGGCCTCCATTCTTAAGAAGCCACTTGAACACCTTGCCGCAGATATAGATCCCATAGCAGGGCGGCGTATTGTATAGAGAATCATTATCAGCATGGATCTTATATTTCATCATCGTCGGCGTTCCCGGCAACACATCATCCGTGAGAAGATCCTCCCGAATGATCACCACCTGTGTTCCCGCCGGGCCTACGTTCTTCTGTACACCGGCATATACCATACCGTATGCCGAGATGTCCATCGGTTCCGACAAAAAGCAGGAAGAGACATCGGAAACCAGAATTTTCCCCTTCGTATCAGGCAGTTTGTGGAATTTCGTGCCATAGATCGTATTGTTCTCACAGATATAGACATAGTCCATATCCTCCGTGATCGGCAGATCAGAGCAATCCGGAATATAAGAAAATGTCTTATCCGCCGAAGAAGCAAGTTCCACTGCCTCCCCATAGATTCTGGCTTCCGCAAACGCTTTCTTCGCCCACTGTCCTGTCAATATGTAACCCGCCCTGCGGTTCTTCATCAGGTTCATCGGCACAGAAGCAAACACCAGGCTGGCTCCTCCCTGTAAAAACAATACCTTATAATTCTCCGGAATCGCAAGCAGACTGCGCAGATCTGTCTCCGCCTCTTTGATAATCGTGTCGTAGGCTTTGGAACGGTGGCTCATCTCCATAACCGACATACCGGTTCCCCTGTAGTCCAACATCTCCTCTGCCGCCTCTTTCAGAACTTCCTCCGGCAGCACTGCAGGTCCCGCCGAAAAATTGTATACTCTGGCCATTTTCTCTCCTCTCACTTTCCTTGCATCTTTCTCTCCATACCTATAAAAACCAAAACTCATTGTACCTTCTCAAAACACTTTAGTCAATTACCACAGCAAATTTTTTAAAAATACTGTTGCAGACAACACACTTTAATAGAACATCACTACCGGTGTACCCACCTCCACACTGTCATAAAGTTCCACCATCACATCCCGGGGCGTATTGATGCAGCCATGAGAACCGTTGGTCTGATAGATTGTTCCGCCATACCTGTTTCTCCAGGATGCGTCATGTATCCCGATCCCGCCTTTGACAGGCATCCAGAAATCCACCGGTGAAGCATAGCCCGGCCCCCGCAGCACGCGGTTTTTCTGTTTCAGATAGACATAATTGACACCGGAAGGCGTTCCCATCCTGCGCGAAGTATTTCCCGTTACAACAGGTGTCTCAAGCTTCAAAATACCGTCCGCATAGTAATACATCATCTGCTCGCCCATATCTACTTCCACGTAAGTATCGCCGATATCATCTTTCCCCTGCTTCCACGCTTTCTGCGTATAAGCCGGTTCATGGACCTCTTTTCTGCCGCTTAAGAATGCATCGGTGAGATAGGTGATCTCCGCCTTTTTATCCAGCTTATTACCGTATATGCCGCCCTCTATCGTGACGGTTTCGCCTCTCGTGGCTTCGAACCGCCTGCTCACGCCTACCGTATCATATTCCTCCGCCAGCGTATCGATAAATTCCTCCACCGCGTTCTCCCGCAGCTTCAGATTCCCCTGCTCATCCTGTGCGAAGCTGCCGTCCTCCTGCAATTCAATCCATTCGCAGACCACCGATGCATCCACCGGAATCTGTTCTTCCCCCATCTGATAGATAATGCCGCACTGCTGGAACTTACTGACCTTCTCCCAAAGCTTTAAGGTATCTTCCATCTGCGCGGACAGTTCAAGATCGTGATAGCATCCTTCCTCTTCCAGAAAAACATCCGTTCTGGACTCTTCCACGGCACGTAAAATCGCCGCCTCCGCTTCCGCCAAAGACAAAACATCCGTTCTTTCATTCAGCAGTTCGTAGCCTTGTCTGGTTTTAATAATGGATATCCTTCGTTCATCATCCGTCTGTGCCCCGGCATCCGACAGGAACGGAATTCTGCTCAAAATATCCTCCAATGCCTGTCTGTCATAAGATACTACCGGCATCAGTTCCGTATTCTCCCCATGAAACAGGCTGTCGATCCATACCCATGCGTTCTGCTGCTGCAGATAGATCTCCAGCGCTCCTGCGAAATCATACCGATATCCGATATCCTGCGCGGAAATCTGCCACGAATTGCCGTCTATGTCATGAATAACTATCCCACTGTAGGAAAATCCTTTCGCCAGTTCTTCATTGACATCGTCAATACTTCTCCCCGTACAATATACGCCATTGATCCACGTACCATATGCAAAGGCATTATGGTAGTAAATGGCCAGTCCGATATAGGTTCCCATCAGACTGACCATAATGATACCCAAAATAATCAAAAAATGTTTTATAAATCTTTTCCTCATAAGACGTTTCCAGTCACCTTAAATTCAGTTTCTCTTCCGTTCTCTGCGCAGGACGCACCGAACCTTTCAGCGCTCATACAGTCTCCTGTGCCAGATCCAGTGCGTCAAAAGCTTCCGTGATCGGAGCTCCGGCCGGCACCATCGGAAATACTTTGTCGTCTTCCGGAATCAGACACTCGATCAGCACCGGTCGCTTTAAGGCAACCGCTTTCTCGATGGCGGCAGCAACCTCCTCTCTCTTCGTCACCCTGATGGCCTCACAGCCCAATCCTTCCGCAACCTTACAGAAATCTACGCTGTCATTCAATACGGTCTGAGAATATCTCTGCCCGTAGAAAAGAGTCTGCCACTGTCTGACCATACCCAGTACATGATTGTTAATCACAATTTGTATGATCGGAATATTGTAACGGCTTGCCGTCGCCAGCTCATTCATGTTCATTCTAAAGCAGCCATCGCCCGCAATGTTGATGCAGACCTTATCCGGCCGGCCCATCTTGGCTCCGAGACAGGCTCCCAGCCCGTATCCCATCGTGCCAAGCCCGCCTGATGTCAAAAGTGTACGCGGCATGGAATATTTGTAATACTGTGCCGCCCACATCTGATGCTGTCCCACATCCGTCGTGATCACCGCGTCTCCTCCGGTAATCCGATCCACTTCCTCTATAATATACGGACAGGATAATGCCGCCGGATCGTAATTCAACGGAAACCTTTCCTGAAGATCGGCAATATGCTGCATCCACGCCGAATGCTCCTGCTGCTCCAGTTCCCTGTTGATTCTGTCCAGAACTTCCTTCAGATCCCCTACCAGGGAAACATCCGTCTTGATATTTTTATTGATCTCCGCCGCATCTATGTCGATCTGCAGTACTTTCGCGTTCCGGGCAAATTTCTCCGGATTACCCACTACACGATCGGAAAACCTTGCACCCAGCGCAATCAGAACGTCACATTCACTGACGCCGAAATTGGAGCTCTTCGTGCCGTGCATTCCGATCATACCGGTATAACGCGGATCATGTCCGTCCATGACGCCTTTCCCCATAAGCGTATCGCAGACTGGCGTATCCATAATCCGTGCAAATTCCCTGACTTCCCTGTAAGCGCCGGAGATGACCGCACCGCCGCCCACATAGACGAAAGGCTTCTTCGCATTGCGCAGCAGAGTCAGTGCTTCCTGCATCTCTTCCTCGGTACAGCTGACCGGACGGTCCGGCACTTCCGGCTCTTTTCTCTCATATGTACAGCTGTTGGCGGTCACATCTTTTGTGATATCCACCAGCACCGGACCCGGCCGGCCGCTTCCTGCAATGGCAAACGCCCTGCGAAGCGTATCGGCCAGAATCGTCACGTCCTTTACAATATAATTATGCTTCGTGATGGGCATGGTGACGCCGGCAATATCTACCTCCTGAAAGGAATCTTTACCAAGAGACGGCAGCACCACATTACAGGTAATGGCTACCATCGGCACGGAATCCATATAGGCCGTTGCAATGCCTGTCACCAGATTCGTGGCGCCCGGTCCGCTTGTCGCCAGACATACGCCCACCTTACCTGTCGCTCTTGCATATCCGTCCGCGGCATGTGCCGCGCCCTGTTCATGAGACGTAAGGATATGGTTTATTTCATTACTATGTTTATATAAAGCGTCATATACATTAAGAATCGTTCCGCCAGGATACCCAAATACGGTATCTACTCCCTGTTCCTTCAAGCATTCTACAACGATTTCCGCTCCCGTCAGTATCATAATTTTCCTCCTGTCTGTTGTTCCTGTCCGTATCCGTTTATTCTTTCCTCCATTCCGAAGCGTCACAAACTCCTTGTTGAATAAATTGCTCATCAGAGAATTTATTCAACCTTATCCCACATAAAGGTTTATCGTGGAATCTCCAGAATCGCGCCTCTGTTGCCACTGGTCACCAACTCTCTGTACCTTGCCAGATAACCGCTCGTAACTTTCGGCTCTCTGGGCTGCCATCTCTCTCTTCTGGCTGCCATCTCTTCCTCGGATACCTTTACATCCAGTTTCATATTCGGAATATCTATGCAGATGATATCCCCCTCCTCAATCAGTGCGATGGGGCCTCCGACAGCCGCTTCCGGAGAAACATGCCCGATCGACGCACCACGGGATGCGCCGGAGAATCTACCGTCCGTGATCAACGCAACACTGGAACCCAGACCCATACCGGCAATGGCGGAAGTGGGGTTTAACATTTCCCGCATACCGGGGCCGCCCTTGGGTCCTTCATACCGGATGACTACCACGTCGCCGGCCACAATCCTGCCGCCCTTGATTGCCGCGATCGCATCTTCCTCACATTCAAATACACGAGCCGGCCCCTCATGCACCATCATTTCCTCCACCACGGCCGAGCGCTTCACCACACTGCCATCCGGCGCCAGATTCCCCTTGAGTACCGCCAGGCCGCCGGTTCTGCTGTACGGGTTCTCTACGGTTCTGATGACTTCCGTATTTTTGTTGACCGCATCCTTAATGTTCTCTCCCAGCGTATTGCCTGTCACCGTCATGCAGTCCGTATGTAAAAGACCGATGTCCGCCAGCTCTTTCATGACCGCATGGACGCCTCCCGCCTCATTCAGATCCTCCATATACGTTGGACCTGCCGGTGCAAGATGACATACATTCGGTGTTTTCTCACTGATCTCATTGGCAAAGGCAATATCAAAATCAAATCCGATCTCATGAGCAATTGCCGGAAGATGCAGCATGGAATTGGTTGAACATCCAAGAGCCATGTCTACCGTCAGCGCATTTAAGACAGCTTCCTTCGTCATGATATCCCGCGGTCGAATATTCTTCTTCCACAGTTCCATAACTGCCATGCCTGCATGTTTGGCCAGCTTAATTCTCTCCGAGTAGACTGCCGGGATCGTTCCGTTTCCGCGCAGGCCCATCCCCAGAACCTCCGTCAGGCAGTTCATGGAATTTGCAGTATACATCCCGGAACAGGAACCACAGGTGGGGCAGGTCTTCTCTTCAAATTCCCGCAGCTCTTCATCGCTCATGGTGCCTGCCGCATGGGAACCCACTGCCTCAAACATGGAGGAAAGGCTTCTCTTCTGTCCTTTCACGTGTCCTGCCAGCATGGGGCCGCCCGACACGAACACGGTAGGCACATTGATCCGCGCTGCCGCCATCAGAAGACCCGGCACATTCTTATCGCAGTTAGGAACCATCACCAGAGCATCAAACTGGTGGGCCAGTGCCATACATTCCGTAGAATCCGCGATCAGATCCCGCGTTACCAGTGAATATTTCATACCGATATGTCCCATGGCAATACCATCGCACACCGCAATCGCCGGAAATACCACCGGAACACCGCCTGCCTGTGCCACGCCAAGCTTTACGGCGTCAACGATCTTGTCAAGATTCATATGGCCTGGAACGATCTCGTTGTAAGAACTTACGATACCGACCATCGGTTTTGTCATCTCTTCTTCCGTGAATCCAAGTGCATTAAACAGACTTCTGTGAGGCGCCTGCTGTACGCCGGCTTTAACATTGTCGCTTCTCATATTCTTCTCCTTTATCTTTTATATTTATAGAGTGGTTTATACTGGTAAAACATCATTGGCTATAACGTTTGGCAGTATTTTCCGTTTTGTATTTACGCATAACGATAGTTCTTTTATATATGGAAACCTTTTGCGCTCAGCTGTGATCCGATTGTACTTTATCAATATCCAACCACCGGAAACACCGATAAAATTTCTGTCAAAAAGCTGATTTCTATTGAAAAGCATCCGTTATTGAAACAGGATAAATCTGTCATTTTCATAATACGCCGACAAACCGGATTCCTCCAGAAACCCTGCAAATTCAGGTTCTGACGAATACAGCTTCCATGTATCCCCGGCGGGATCAAAACCGGCATCACCACTTTCCATCCCAAGCAGAAGGTACTTGTCCGCCAGAACTGCATCCGCTTCTTCCGGCTGCTGCGCAATGCGCTCCTGCCCCATATCATATAAAAATAACAGCAGATATTCCTGGTCACAGTCTGTAACCGCCACCCGCTCAATCTGCTCCCAGTTTATCTGTGCATAGGCGTCTTCTATCGCCGCTTCCCTGTCGCTGTACTGCGCTCTGTAAGGAGCTGAAATCAACAATCCCACACACAGTATACCACACAAAACAGACACTGTACCGGGAAGATACTTCCACAGACGCCGGCCACTGTCTGTCAGCCCGGCATACCTGTGCCGCACATATTCCACCAGATTCCCGCACAGCCAGGCGGCAGCAAAGGCGAAAATAACTCCTGCAAAGGAAAAGACTCTGTAATAGGGCAGCGCACACTGCACAAAGAGCATTAATGGGATGCAGATGATATTCACTGCCAGAAAAATTTCCAGGATCCTTCCGCACTCCTGCTCTGAATTTTCCTGCCTGTATCTGCCATTTTTCAGATTTTGCCGGATCCGAACTGATAAGAAGAGTATGCCTGATAGTAAAAGTGCCGTGAGCAGTGCCGCGCCGCCCATATAATACTCATTCAACAGATTCCGCATCCATTCCAGGAATTTGTGCAGATATCCGTCTCTTCCGACACTCTGTATATAGGGTGTGGCCAGCATATACTCTATTCCGGTTCCAAGCGCGTCAAATGGGGCGTGCAGTATGACGGTGGCATGTCCCATGCCATAGCAGGCGCTTCCTTCTGTCTTGACCAGCAGATTGGAACCGATCGCCAGCCAAACAACCCCATAGAGACCGAGTGTGCAGACGGCGCTTGCCAGAGACGTAAGAATAAGCCGCACGAGCCTGTTGAATTTTCTCTGCATAAGCAGCACTGCACCGCCGGTCAGGCACATGGGCACAACTACATAAACGCTGCTCGGTATGGCATACAGCATCAGTATCAGACTACCCCCGAAGAGCAGGTGATCCCTGATCAGCTCCTGACGCCCCGCTGCAATGCGCAGCAGTGCATAGAACGATGTCAAACAGCAAAATGTTACCAGGGCATATCCCCGGCCCTGAACAGCCAGTTGATTGACTATCTTCATGCCGGCGTAGATAAATACAGGGATAAGCGCCGTCCCACGGCTCAGGCATTTCCTGCCAATCTCGAAAATCAACACCAGACTCCCCAGGGAAGACAGATAGGAAATCCCCCGCAGCGCAACCACCGGATTCCCGAAAAGACCAAGCAGTGCCGACAGCACGGAATAACCGATATGATTATTCGGCAGGGGCCAATGGATTGCTGCATAGACAGGTCCCCTGCTTATAAAGTAATAATAGGTATACAGCTCATCATACCATGGTGTCAGCGCAAACATCCGCCAGCCATAATAACATGCCATAAAAACGAGAAACAGAATAAACATCGTTCTCTCTTTATCAAATTTACGTCGCTTACAGCGTTGTTCCATAATACGATCAAATCCTCTCTGCAAGAAGATCTCCCATCTGTCTGCAGCCCACCGGCGTACACCCCTCTGACATAATATCCGATGTGCGGTAGCCTTCTTTCAGCACCTGCTTCACCGCCTGCTCGATGGCATCTGCTTCCGTATCCAGATCAAAGCTGTAACGCAGCATCATAGCTGCTGACAGCACTGTGGCGATGGGATTCGCAATATCTTTCCCAGCTATATCAGGAGCTGAACCGTGACTCGGCTCATAAAGCCCAAACTTCGTGTCGTTTAAAGATGCGGAAGCCAGCATGCCGATGGAACCGGTTACCATACTTGCCTCATCGGACAGGATATCGCCGAACATATTTTCCGTCAGAATCACATCAAACTGTGCCGGGTCCTTCACCAGCTGCATGGCGCAGTTATCCACCAGCATATGCTCCAACGTCACCTCCGGATAATCTCCGGCCACTTCCTCAACGACCTGCCGCCACAGACGGGAAGAATCCAGAACATTGGCCTTATCGACACTGGTTACCTTCCCACGCCGCTTCCTGGCGATCTCAAAGCCCTTAACGGCAATTCTTCTAATCTCATTTTCATTATAGACCAGCGTATCCACGGCCGTCTTCACCCCATCTGACTCTGTCGTCCGGCGCTCACCGAAATAAAGTCCTCCTGTCAGCTCCCTCATGATCATCATATCAAAACCGGCCGCAGCTATTTCTTCCTTCAACGGGCACGCTCCTGTCAGCTCATCATACAGTACGGCAGGACGCAGATTGGCAAACAGATTCAATGCTTTCCGTATCGCAAGAAGTCCAGCTTCCGGCCGCAGATTCGGAGGAAGCTTATACCACGGAGATGTAGAGGTATCACCCCCGATAGAACCCATAAGAACAGCATCCGCACTCTTTGCAGTGGCAATTGCTTCCTCAGTCAGAGGGACGCCGCAGGCGTCGATCGAAGCACCACCCATCAAAATGTCCGTATAATGTATCACATGTCCATATTTTGCGGCAACAGCATCTAATACCTTCCTGGCTTCCCCCACGATTTCCGGACCGATACCATCGCCAGGAATACAAGTAATCTTTAATTCCATTCTTATCTTTCCTTTCCCTTAAAGTTTTGATATATTTGCGATACGTTTATTTCAGCAGCAATTATTGTATAAAAATACAGAATCATCCTCTGTTCTATTTATAAATATTCATCTTATACATCTATTGCAAAAAACCAAAATATCACTTATTTATCATAGTCTATTCTCACTCAAATTTCAAGAGAAAGAACAAATAAGTAAAAGTGTAACAGTTCAGCCATGCACTATTCCGCGGGTAAAATCGCTCTGTATGCGATTTTGTGAGTTATGCAGGCGCCAAAATGCAAAGTTAATTCCGAAGGAATTTACTTTTTTGGATGCATTTTGTGTGCATTGTGGTTACATGGTAACCACGCGTGACAGTGAAGCCGAAGGCTGAACTGTTACGTAAAAGTGGACGTAACAGATCCGGTACAATTGGCGGTTAACCGGAAAAAGCAGGAAAACTGCCACAAAAAAGAGACAAACCATTTACGGTCTGTCTCTTCCTGTCTGTCTTATGTTCTTCTTCTGTCCTGCTGATCCCTGCCATCCAGCAAACTTACTATTTTGCTGTGAAAGATCTCTCTACAAGTACAGAACCGTCAGTATCAAGGTAGCGCACTGTGTATGTGCATGTACCCGCATCTGCTCCTACCGCCTGATCAAGAGATCCTGCCAATGTCTCAAAACTGGAAGCCACAGCATCCAGACCAGTCTCAAGCTGTTCTGCTGCACCGTCCTGTATCAGAGAACTGTCTGTAATCGTTAAGGACATGATTAACTCATTACCCGTAGCTTCAACTGCAACGGTCATCCCCTGCTCTTCGTATGACGCAAACGCCTCTTCATACTATTCCTTTACAGCAGGATCGTTCATCAGGCTTTCTACCGTCACATCAGAAGCATCCGCTGCATCTGTCCCAGCCTCATCTGCCTCTTCTGCTGTTTCTTCCTCAACCTCATCTGCCTCATCTGCTGCTTCAGTTTCTGCATCAGCTTCAGCCTCCGTATCCTCTGCCGGCTCTTCCTCAACTTCAGCCTCCACATCCGCAGCTTCGGTTGTTTCCTCTGTCTCTGCTGCAGGTGCTGCATCATCAGATCCACCACAGGCTGTAACAGACAATGTCATTGCCATGATCGCTGCACAAGCGATAACTTTTAAAGATTTCCTTTTCATAGTACTTCTCCTCCTTTTACTGATATGATATGAACAACATGCTCTGAACTAATGTACTCGGCATACTGCTCCTTCACACAATCTGTGATTATACAAGACCTCATTTTGCTTGTCAATATCCAAATATTTCGTTTAACATAATTTTAATGTTTTAACACATATTCTTTAAACCAACTCGAATTTATCTTTATTGCAATATGTGCATCCAGTCGTCTCTTTCCCTGCTTTTTTTATACATTTGTGATATTCCCGGCCGCAGAAACTGAATTAATTCACAAAAAAAAGAGCTTTGGCCTTCCAGTCAAGCTCTTTTGTACAAAACACATGTTCTTCTATTAATTTGCCTCAGCTTTCTCAATCTGTGCAACCGCTGACTTCTGCATCGGAATCCGGCAATTCTTATTATTCCCAAATTCGACAATGATCGTATCATCGGTAATATCAATTACGATCCCATAAAAACCGCCGGTCGTAAGGACACAGTCCCCAACGCTCATATCTGCCAGCATTGCCGCAACTCTCTTCTGTTCCTTCTTCTGCGGACGGATCATGATAAAATACATAAAAGCCACAATAACCACGATATACAAGATCATTACGATACCGCCACCCGCGGCAGCAACCGGTTCCGCTGTCATTAAAAGTTCCATATTGTTTCCTCCACTGTTATAAATATATTGTTGTAAGCAATCTACAGCATACTATACACTTTATAATCCTCAAAAACAAGCTTTTTTTATTTTTTCCTCCATTCCAAAGCGTTTTACGCCAGGGACTCAGGCAGAATTTCAGTTTCTACTCCGCGGTCAGTCTTCCGAATGACCGGACATGCGCTCCAACTTTCGGTTTTTGTAAGTGGAAAAAGCACCATCTTCCAACGCCTGCCGGATCTCTTCCATCATCGTATTATAGAAATACAGGTTATGCAGGACGCATAGCCGCATGCCAAGCATTTCTTTTGCTTTCAGCAGATGCCTGATATATGCCCTGGAATATCTGCTGCATGCCGGACAGGAGCACCCTTCCTCGATCGGTCTGGCATCCAGCTCATATTTTGCATTAAAGAGATTGATCTTTCCGTTATTGGTGTAAAGATGTCCATGTCTGCCGTTCCTGGTAGGATACACACAATCAAAGAAATCCACCCCGCGTTCTACTGCCTCCAGAATATTGGCCGGCGTACCTACTCCCATCAAGTATGTAGGCTTGTTCTGCGGCAGGAACGGAACGGTTTCTTCGATCACATGGTACATCTGTTCATGGCTCTCTCCTACGGCCAGGCCACCAAGCGCATATCCGTCACAGTCCATTTCCGTGATTCTTTTCGCATGGTCAATCCTGATATCATCATAAACAGCTCCCTGGTTAATGCCGAACAGAAGCTGATTCCTGTTAATCGTACTCTCCAGATTGTTTAACCGGACCATCTCTTTCCTGCATCGTTCCAGCCATCTGGCTGTACGCGCCACAGAGGCCTCCACATAACGTCTGTCTGCCACACTGGAAGGACATTCATCAAATGCCATGGCAATCGTCGATGCAAGATTGGACTGGATCTGCATACTTTCTTCCGGTCCCATGAAAATCTTCCTGCCGTCTATATGAGAATTAAAGTAAACGCCCTCTTCCTTGATCTTACGAAGTCCGGCCAGTGAAAAAACCTGAAAACCGCCCGAATCCGTCAAGATCGGCCTGTTCCATGACATAAACTTATGTAAACCACCCAACTGCTTTATAATCTGATCACCCGGTCGAACATGCAGGTGATAGGTATTGGATAACTCTACCTGTGTCTTAATGCCCTCCAGATCCTCTGTGGAAACGGCTCCCTTGATCGCAGCCGCAGTACCGACATTCATAAATACAGGGGTCTGAATCGTACCGTGCACCGTTGTAAGCTGCGCACGCTTAGCCCTGCCTTCCATTTTTAATATTTTATACATCTTTCCCTCCGTGCCGAAGCGCTTTGCGCTGAAGACGCGAGCAGAATTCAGGAGTTTTCCGAAGGAATACTCCGATTTTGCTCTGCGATCAACAGAGTAAGTTTGTATATATTAACGTGAAACGTCAACGCATCCATATACACTCCCGGCTTTTACAAATATTTGTCCCAGAATTCCTCCAGACAGATTTCCTCCTCCTGCATCACGGATGCAGCTTCTCTGCCGACATACCTGAAATGCCATGGCTCATATTCTATACTGGTAATATACTCTTTATCCTTGGGATAGCGCAGAGTAAACCCATACTCACTGCTGTGTGCTGCCAGCCATTTACCGGCCTCGGTCTCCCCAAACCCTTCATCAAGATATTTGTATGTATCGCAGAAGATATCAAGTGCCAGTCCGATCTGATGCTCACTGGCTCCCGGCACTGTCACTGTCTGAGACGCAATCTTATAGGCATCCATATAGGACATTCCCTGTCCCATATAAATCTTTATCTTCTTATTAAAAAGAAATTCCTGTCTGTTCAGATCTCTGTAAGGCGAACAGATTTCCAGATTGATTCCTTCTTCTTTTGCCGCCTGCATCATCAAAAGAAGATCATCGATAATACGCTCATCGCATTTCATATTGCCCTTGATTGTTCCGAAATCAAAACTGTATCCTTCCGGAATTGGATGCTGCTTGTTGATCAGCACGAGCCGCCAATCCGATTCGCTGAACTCATGATCCTCCGACAGTTCTTTCTGTTGTCCGCTTTCGGACGCATGGGTCTGGCTCTCCAAAATATCATCGATCGTATAAGTATCTATTCCTTCCGTATCGTCTTCTATGTCATATTCTACATCCAGATCCTCATCTTCCAGCAGGATCTGTTCTGTCGGAACCTCTTCCGCCTCTACCGCCAGCGAGATATCGGAGTCCCCCACGATCTCCCCGTACACATCCTGTGCTTTCGTAAAGCTTGTCCGCTCCGCAAATACTGCAAAAGAAAAACTGCAGCTGCTCATAAAAAAGCCGACAACAAACGCCACACTGGCATATCTCTTGGAATTCGTTGCAAAATGCCGGCCTGCATGATATATCCCTAAAATGACAGACAATAAGATCAGGCAGGGATAGTGCAGTTTTTTATATGTCTTTGCTATTGTAGTAAATTTAATAATTGCTCTTTCTCGGAATGTTTTTTTCATAGGGATCCTCAAGTCTGCTCAAATGTAAATTGTCCATCTGGTTTTGCCAAAAACAAGTGCTGTTTAATAATAATAACATATAAAATTTATTTGTACACCTTTTTTTATGTAAATCTACTTATATTTTTCAGGGAAATTTAACCAATGGGCTGGATGCGTTACAGTTTAGGGCCGGTCAGGCCATGAACTGTAGCAAAATAACAGCTGTGGCTGTCTCAATTACCTAAATTAGTCATGTACATTATGATACTGTCTGTGTTATTATAGTGCAGTAAAATATAGGAAAGACATTATGTTAACTCTTTTCGCCCCTGTTAATTTTTTGTTTTTCCTCCATTCCGAAGCGTTTTACGCTGAGGTTGAGAGCAGAATTTCAGATTTTGCTCTGCGATCAATACGACACGAGAATTTAATTAACATTGCCAATAACAGTTGATATTTTATTCGTGCAGGATATCCTGCAATCTTTTTGCTGACAATTGCATATTTCGACATTTATTTGCAAATTTTTAATTCTATTTACTGTATTTTATGTAAAATTCCAAAAATACATGCAAGAAAGGATTATTATCATGGCAGGTTCAATTTATGGAACACTCTTTCAAATCTCAACCTGGGGAGAATCCCACGGTGCGGCGCTGGGCGTCGTCGTGGACGGCTGTCCGGCAGGACTGCCCCTGGAGGAGGCGGATATTCAGGCTTATCTGGACAGGCGAAAACCCGGCAGCTCCGCCATCACCACCCAGCGTCGGGAAACGGATCAGGTGGAGCTTCTCTCCGGCATCTTTGAGGGTCGGACCACAGGCACGCCCATCTCCATGATGATCCGAAACACCTCCCAGCGTTCTGCGGATTACGGCAATCTGGCGGACTGTTACCGGCCCGGCCATGCAGACTACACCTTTGACGCCAAATACGGCTTCCGTGATTACCGCGGCGGCGGCCGCTCCTCCGGCCGGGAGACTGCCGGACGGGTGGCGGGCGGCGCGGTGGCCGCGAAGCTGCTGCGGGAATTCGGCATCACACTGGCCGCTTACACGACGGCCATCGGGCCGGTCGAGATCGACCGCAGCAGGTTTGACCTACAGACAGCCCGCATGACACCCACCGGTATGCCGGATCTGGATGCTTCCGCCGCGGCAGAAGCCTATCTGGCAGACTGTATGCGGCATTACGATTCCGCAGGCGGTGTCATCGAGTGTGTCATCGACGGTGTGCCCGCCGGTCTGGGTGATCCGGTATTCGAGAAACTGGACGCCAATTTAAGCAAAGCGCTCATGTCCATCGGCGCCGTGAAGGCCGTGGAGATCGGTGACGGCACGGCGGTCGCCACCAGGCAGGGTTCTCAGAACAACGACCCCTTCCATATGGAAGCCGGACAGGTGGTCAAAACAAGCAACCATGCAGGCGGTATCCTGGGCGGCATCAGCGATGCATCTCCCATCGTCCTGCGCGCCTACGTAAAACCCACGCCCTCCATCTTCTCGCCCCAGCGAACGGTCAACAGGCAGGGCGAAGACATCGAGCTTTCCATCAAGGGCCGGCACGATCCGGTGATCGTTCCCCGGGCTGTAGTCGTGGTGGAGACGATGGCGGCGCTCACGATAGCCGACGCCCTTCTGCTCAACGCTTCCGCCAGACTGGACAATCTCCAAAAAATATATGGCAGGTAAATTCCCTGCCATAGTTTTCTCCATTTCTGCGCTGCTTTCGTCTCAACTATGTTGAGACGTCGCATTAAACGAGTTTGTGGCAGGCAACGCGCAGACACAAATCTCGCGATTGAAAATTTTAATTTCAATCTTTCAATCTTCAAGGAAATCATTTAATTCGTCAGATAACTGCTGATGCAGTACAAGATCTGCCCGTTATAGTTTACCCGTGACCAGCCGTATTCCTCATTGATGCCTGTTCGTGTCACATACTCTCCATTGTGCAGCACGGCGGCCACGGCGGCATCCGGATTGGTCACGCTGGGCAGCGTCCGCAGATTCACTTCGATCTTGGCCGTCACCTGGTCGTTTCTCTCCGCAAACTTCGTCTTAAGCCCGTCCCCGCTGCCCGCACCGTCCTGAGGAGAAGCCGCAGGAGCCTGATAGCTTAGATCCGTGGTCAGATAACTGGACACCGCATAGACGGTCTGGCCGTTCCATTCCAGTCTCGACCAGCCGCTGTCGCTGACGCCGGTTCTGGCAACGGCCTCTCCGTTTTTCAAGGTATAGACTACCGTGCTGTCTGCGCCCTGGCTGGGAATATCCCGCAGATTGGTGGAATCCTTGGCCGTCACATTCTCACTGACCTGGGTGAAATTCATCAACGCCTCCACGTCGGCTTCTACCTCCTCCGGCGCCTCGTCGCTCCTGGCCTGTGCCGTGCCTTCATAACCGAAATAGGCCACGTTTACATCCACCGGCTTACTGATCCCGGCCACTGTCCCCCGGTTCGTATACTGCCACATAACATGCGCTCCCGTGTAGGAAGACTTCGCAGTCTGCGGATAAGGTGTCTCCGGATACTGGGCGACCCAGACGCGGCATATTTCCTCGATCCGCTGTGTATCCCATTTCGCACTCCCCGTCAATTCCCCCATGGACGAGTAAAACATTGGTGTATAACCCCTGTTATTGATTTCTGTCACGAAGGCAATGGCAATCTCCGTGCGCTCCGCGTTGGTCAGCTCATACTGCGCGCTGTCCGGCTGGTCGAAGCCCTCGCAGTCATAGGCCACCGGATAGGTGATCTGGTACTGGGAAATATAATCGGCCACCCAGCCGGCTTCCTCCACCGCCTCTTCTGTCGTCGTCGCCGTGGAAAAGAAGTATGCACCCACCTTGATGCCATGCTTCTGCGCTTCCTGCATATTGAATCTGGCATTGGAATCGGCGCAGATCTCCCGGGATTTATCTGCCCGGTAGCCCACCCGCACCATGGCAAAGTCGATGCCCGACGCGGCAACCTGCTCCCAGTCGATGGTGCCCTGGTAACGCGCCACGTCGATGCCGATGGTCACCTGATCGGTCTGTGCCACACTGCCCGAAGAAAGAAGCTCTGTCACATTGACCTCCGTTCCCTGTTCGGTACTCATGGTGGAAGTCTGGGGATCCTGCTCCTGCACCGCATCCTCCTGCACTGCTTCTCCATCGTCTGCCGTCTCACCGGCTTTCGCCGATGCGTTCTGCTTATCTGTATCGTCCGCGGCGGCGTCTGCCTGATCTGCCGTCCCCGTCCCGTCGGATGCCGGGTCATTCTCCGCCATCTGCTCCTGTCCGCCTGCCATCTCTTCCGAATCCGGCTCTGCTTCCCCGGACGCAGAAGACACCAACGTCTCCACCGCCGCATCCTTCTTCCTGCTTCCGCCAGCCAGAAGAACGGCCGTCACCACAGCGGCCACCCCAATGACCGCCACTGCGATCACCAGGAGCAGGATCCTTTTATCCGGCATGTTTCCCGCATACTCGAACTCGTAATCGTCTTCCTCCTCGAACACATCCTCTTCGAATGCATCTTCCGTTTCGTCAAATACATCCTCCTCGTCCAGATCCAGAAGCTCGTCTAAGTCACTCAGTTTTTTCATTCGCATCCTCCGTCCCGGGCCACACTTTCCGTCATGCCGCCTGCAGCCTGCCCGCAGCAGCACACAAAGGCTTTCCTTTCGATACTGACTCGCCCGTCATGCCGCCCGCAGCAGCGCAACGCAAAGGCTTTCCTGCCGATACCGGCTCGCCCGTCATTGCCCGCAAGCACTCACAGCCTAAGCATAGCAGAGCTTTTTAACCGATGTCAAGCAGATCCAGATAGAGGCTGTTGTAATCCGTCCGCTCCTCCTTCATAAACTGGATCGCCGTCTTCGGATGCTGGTTCATGATTCCTGTCAGAAGATAGGGAACGTCGTAGCCCCATTTCAGGCCGGACTCCCGCAGCGGTACGATATGCTGTTCCACGAATTTCAGCAGCGGGTTGATCCTGTACTTCGGATTCTTTAAGAAGCCAAGCAGCAGTTCACTGGGGCAGTTCCCGCAGCCGCGCCCCAGCCCGCTTACCGTGGCATCCAGATAGCTCACCCCTTTGATGATCGCCTCCGTGGTATTGGCAAAAGCAAGCTGCTGGTTATTATGGGCGTGGATTCCCACCTTCTTGCCGTACTTCTCCGCCGCCTCCAGATATTTGTCACACAGTCTTCTGACCTGCTCCGGGTAAAGAGACCCGTAACTGTCCACCAGATAGATCGTGCCGACGCTGCTTTTGCCCAGAAGTTCCAGCGCCGCATCAATATCCAGATCATTGGATTTGGAGACGGCCATAATATTCACCGTCGTCTCATAGCCCTTTTTCGTACAGTCCTCGATCATCTCCACCGCCGCCGGGATCGTATTGATATACGTCGCCACCCGCACCAGGTCGATGGGACTGTCCTTCTTATTTAAAATATCCTTTCTGAAATCACAGCGCCCCACATCCGCCATCACGGCAATCTTCAAGTCCGTCTTATTGTCTCCCACCACCGCGCGAATGTCCTTGTCGTCACTGAATTTCCACTTGCCGAATTTCTTTACATCGAACAGCTCCTTGGAAGCCTTGTAACCGAATTCCATGTAGTCCACGCCGGATCTGATGTTCGCCTGGTATAAATCCTTCACAAACTCATCGGTGAAGAAAAAGTCATTCACCAAGCCTCCGTCCCGCAGCGTGCAGTCCATCACCTTGATATCCGGTGCGTAGGACATGAGCGTTCTTTCTTTTGCGATTTTTTCTATTTTTTCCATATATCTTCACCTCGCTTTTTCTGAAACATTAGCCTTCCTTCCCCTGTTCCACAGATATTCAAATCTTATTCTACCACGATCTTCTTGAAGCTCTTTTTCCCTTTTTTTACAATAAATTCTTCTGCACCGATCATGTCCTTCGTGTAGGAAGCCTTGATATCCGTTACCTTCTCGCCCTTCACGGATACGCCGCCCTGCTCCACGGCACGTCTTGCCTCGGAACGGGATGACGCCATGCCGGCCGCCACCATCACACCCAGAATATCAATGGAACCATTCACGAACTGATCGTCCGTAAGCGTCACCGTAGGCATGTTCTCCGAGCTTCCGCCGCCTGCAAAAAGCGCCCTCGCCGCTTCCTCGGCCTTCTTCGCTTCCTCCTCGCCGTGAACCAGATTGGTCAGCTCATAAGCCAATATCTCCTTGGCCCTGTTCAACTGGCTTCCCTCCCATTGATCCATCTCGTCAATCTGCTCGATGGGCAGGAATGTCAGCATCCGCAGACACTTAAGGACATCGGCGTCGGCCACATTTCTCCAGTACTGGTAGAATTCAAACGGCGTGGTCTTGTTCGGATCAAGCCAGACCGCCCCTTTCTGGGTCTTGCCCATCTTCTTTCCTTCGGAATTCATCAGCAGTGTGATCGTCATCGCGTAGGCATCCTTACCCAGCTTACGGCGGATCAGGTTCGTGCCGCCCAGCATATTGCTCCACTGGTCGTCACCGCCGAACTGCATGTTACAGCCGTATCTCTCGTACAATGCCAGGAAATCATAGCTCTGCATGATCATGTAGTTGAATTCCAGGAAACTCAGGCCCTTCTCCATTCTCTGCTTGTAGCACTCCGCCCGGAGCATGTTGTTGACGCTGAAACATGCTCCCACATCCCTGATAAATTCCACGTAATTCAGGTCAAGGAGCCAGTCCGCGTTATTGACCATCAGCGCCTTGCCCTCCGAGAAGTCGATAAACCGGCTCATCTGCTTCTTGAAACACTCACAGTTATGCTCAATCGTCTCTTTCGTCATCATGCTGCGCATATCCGTTCTGCCGGAAGGGTCACCGATCATGGCCGTACCGCCGCCGATCAGCGCGATCGGCTTGTTGCCCGCTTCCTGCAGCCGCTTCATCAGACACAGCGCCATAAAATGTCCCACATGCAGGCTGTCCGCAGTCGGATCGAAACCGATATAGAAGGTCGCCTTTCCGTTATTGATCAGGTCACGGATCTCCTCCGCATCCGTCAGCTGTGCAAGAAGTCCTCTTGCCTGCAGTTCCTCGTAGATTTTCATTGTTCTCTTCCTCCATTTCCAGATTGCCGCGGCCCTTTTCCGGAACCGCTTTTCCTGTTACTGTTTCCATAGGACGCTTTTTCACACAAAAAAACCCGTCCTATCCATGCCATAGGACGAGTTTACACTCGTGGTACCACCTATTTTCACAGACAGCTCACACTGTCTGCCTCATCAAGTACAACAACGCTCTTCCGGGCCATCCTTACGCTCCCTGTAAACACCGTCATAATACTCTCCTGCTGTAACGGGCATTTCCCGGTACGACCTACTAGGATGTTCTTACAGTCTACAGCTCCATTCTGTCGTACGGCTCCAAGATGTATTCATAAGCAGCTTCCCGCGCGCCTCTCATCAACCGGCTGCTTTCTGTGCGCTCCACAGCTTACTACTTGTTCTTATCAACGCCTTTCATTTCTCCGATGACTCTAATGTAAACGAAAGCGCCCCGTTTGTCAACAGAAAATTTTCAGCAGACCTCAATGTCAGCAAATCTCAATGCCAACAGACCGCAATGCCAACAAGTCTCAATGCCAGCAGACCGCAATGCCAGCAAGTCTCAATGTCAACAGGCCGCAATACCAGCAAGTCTCAATGTCAGCAGGCCGCAATACCAGCAAGTCTCAATGTCAACAGACCGCAATTTCAACAAGCCTCAATTTCAGCCAACCTCGATCATCTTCAGATCCCAGGCCGGAACCGTAAAGTATTCTCCCGTTCTGACAGCCGCCCCCGTCAGAAGATCTGTCCCGTCCGCATAGCCGTACTGCACTTTCTGCTCCTGATCGGCATAATTGAGATAAAAATATACCGTCTTCCCGAAATCATTGATCCCTTTGCGGATGATCAGCGGGAAACCGCTTCCTTCCGGAACAGACAGTCCCGCATCTTCCAGTGCTTTTTCCAGAATCCGTGCAAGCAGCCCCTCGTCCGTCATACAGCCGATATAGTATGCCGTTCCCTGTCCGAAGGCATTTCTTGTCACCGCGGCGTACTCTTTCCAGTTCTCATGATCGTAGGATGCCAGCACCTGCGCTGTATCCGGAAGCAGCAGCTCCATAAACACTGCCGCCTCATGGGCCGCACCGTCCTCCACGATCTCACCGTCCAGCTTCACATGCTTCGGTATCGTAAACTGGTGATAGTGAACGCCCAGACAGTCCTTTAAGATCCGCGGCTGTACCGTATGGCTGACCTTCACATGCTCGTCCGCAAATGCGCTCTTAAAAGTAGCAACCATCGTGCCGCCGTGCTCCACATACCGGTTCAATTTCTCCAATACGTGATCCGGCACCGCATAGAGGGCGGGCACAAGAATCATCTTATACTGGTCAAAGTTCTCCGACTCCGGCCAGAGGAAGTCACACTCTACGTTTCTCTTATAGAGCGCGTCATAAAGCCAGCGCACAATATCATTGTAGGATGCGGCAATCCGGAACCATTTCAGGGCCGTCAGCGCCTCATTGCTCACCAGAACCGCTACCTCATTCTTCTTTTTCAGATTGACCAGATGACTGCCGACCTCCTGCAGTTCCCTGCCGATGGTACAGGCCTCCCGATAAGTGGCATTCTCCTCGAAATCATGGCTCAAAAGGCCCTTCCAGTAAGTCTCCATCGCATTGTGCAGAGAATGCCAGTGCCAGTACATCACACTGTTTGTCCCGGATGCGATATGGCTGTAAGCCTGCAGGCGCAGCTGTCCCCGATAAGGCAGCCATTCCGGGAAGCCCTGTGCCTCCGTCTCCAGCAGCAGATAATTATCCTGCTTTAAGGAGCGCGTCATATCCCCGCCAAAAGCGATCTCATTGCCGGTCAGATCGTCCTGCGTCGGATGATAGATATCGACCCCGGCGATGCTCAGACATTTTGCGGTATGATAATGATCCACGTCAGGCTGAACGCCATAAGAATAGCCCTTCCACTCGAAGTCGAAATTGTGAGTGATAAACTGGTCCTCCCTGCTGTATTCCCGCACCAGAGCCGCCTGCCAGCTTAAAAACTCCTCCACCAGCGTCCGCTGGAACTTCTCGAATTCCGCTCCCAGACTGCCGTTGATAGTCCCCCGCACATCCGGGAAATCTTCCCAGGCATTGATCCGGTTGCTCCAGTAATCCAGCCCGAACGCCATGTTCATGGCCTCCAGATCATTGTCAAACTTCTTCCTCAGATACTTCACGAATCTTTCCTGTACGTTTTTCCCCGCCGTCCCGTAATACTTGGTCTCATTATCCACCTGAAAACCGATAACACATTTCCTGTGAGCCGTATGTTCCATCAGCTTTTTGATGACCCGCTCCGCATAGTACCGGTAGACCGGATGGGTAATATCCATGATCTGACGCGCCCCGTAGATGGCCCGCCCCTTCTTCGTCTCCACCAGCACATCCGGATGGGATTTTACCATCCATGTTGGCACCGCATAAGTAGGCGTCCCCACGATCACATGAATGCCCGCTTCTTCCATGGCGTCCAGAACCCTTTCCACATGGGAAAAATCAAATACACCCTCCTGTGGCTCGCAGGTGCTCCACGTGGATTCCGCGATCCGCACCGTGTTGATCCCCGCCTTCTTCATCATCCTGACGTCTTCCGCCAACCGTTCACAGGGCATATACTCGTCATAATAAGCCGCCCCGAATAAAATTTCCTTCATCTTTTCTTTCCTGTTACCCTTTCTGTTCCAGATTCCGCTATATTGCTGCATGGTAAAAACAGGATAGCACAGAAGTACGGCTGGATATATCATCTATTTCATGTAATTATCATGTATTTTTGTTTCTTTACATATTTTTGTTTCTTTGCATATTTTTATTTTTTTGCATATTTTTATTTTTTTGCATATTTTCATTTTTTTTGCATATTTTCATTTTTTGGCATATTTCCGTATTTTGTCCGATAAGCAGTCGGTGTCATGCCGGTCTGTTCCTTGAAGGCTTTTCCGAAATGACTCTGGGAACAGAAGGCCAGATAGTTGGCGATACTTTTTACATCATAATCCGAATAGCGGAGCAGGTTCTGCGCCAGCCGGATCTTCTCACGGCGGATGTACTGCTGGATCGTCACCCCCTCCACCCGGTGGAAAAGCGCGGAAAGCCATGCCGCAGACACGCCGATCTGATGCCCGATCTCCCCGATCACGATCTCGCTGTGCAGGTTCTGGAAAATATGGTTCTTCGTCCTCTCGATCAGCTCATTCCGCTCTTTCGTGGCATGAACGGCCTCCACCCGCTCCGCAAATTCAAATTCCGCCTGCCGCATGGCCGCTTCGATCTTATGGGGATCTGTCATTTCCTCTATTTCCAGAATATAACCGTCCACCATGGAAAAGGCCTCCTCCGGCAGCATTCCCCCTTCAATGGCTGCCCGGGAAGCCAGCGTCACGACGCAGATTGCTATATTCTTTGCCTGCCGCAGCGCATCCCTGGAAAGCTGCCCTACTTCCCCGCGGTAAGTCTCCTGCAGGCTGCGCCGCAGCATTTCCCGGTCGCCCCTGCGGATGCTGTCCATTTCCCGCCTTTCCTGCTCGTATGGATTGTGCGGCAGCTCCGTCTCCTGCCGCTGGAAGATCACTTCCTGCACGTTGGCTCTGGCCTCCCGGATCTCCGCTCCCGCTGCCCCGTTTTGCTGCCACAGCTCCTCCGTCATTAACTCCTGCCCTGTCATGCTGTGCCAAAGCGCCAGCACGCCGGCGGCAAATTCGTTCTTTTCCCCAGGAGTTGCCGGGCCCATCACCAGCCTTTTTTCATAAAAAGGCAGTACGACATAAAATCCCGACTCCTCTTCGCCGTACAGGACGGGACGCGCCACCGTCTGCCCGCCAGTCAACAGCCTCCAAAGCGCTGGATCTTCCGGAAACGGCGCCTTCTCATTCTCAAGAGACTGCTCCCCGTATACCTGCCGTATGTCGTCATGCCGCTCCACGAGATAAATATTGCAGTGGAATATCCTGCCCCACTGCCGCAGAAAGTAATCCCAGTTCATGCCTTTTCCCTCGAAAAATGCCCTAAATGCTTCCGCTGACCATGCGGCAAAACATGATCCGGAAATCATTTAGAGCATATCATGCAAAAAACGGACGCAGAAAGCAGTCCCGCCGCACTAGCGGTTCACCATCAACTTGATCATGGCCTGATTGAGCCCGTCCACCGTCAGTTTATACATGGGGAACATCCCCTTGATGGCCGTCTCCGCCTCCCGCCAGGGCGCATGGCCCGGCGCCATCTTCGGATTCAGCCAGACGATCTTCTTGTAATGCCGCTTCATAAGCTGCAGCCACTCCATACCGGACAGGCCGCCGTTTGGCCCCCTGTAATTGCCCGATGTGGAATACAGCTCTTCCGGCGCCATGGCCGCATCGCCCACGATAATCACTTTGTAATCGCTGTCCAGATTGCGGAACATCCATTCCGTCTCTATCCAGTCCCCGTTCTCACACTCCGGCGTCTTATAGAGGTTGGAGTAGATGCAGTTATGGAAAAAGTAGGTCTTCACATCCTTATAGTGATTGGATTTATAGACAGAATGAAACAGCTCATTCAAAAGTGTCGTATAGGGGATCATCGTCCCGCCCGAATCCATGAGCAGCAGGAGCTTTACCGCATTCTTGCGCGGCTTCTCCATCACGATCTGCAGGCAGCCGCCGTTGTTGCAGGTGGCATCCACCGTGCCGTTAATATCCAGCTCCGTCTCCGGAATGTCCAGCTTCGATGAAAACTGCCGCAGCTTCCGCAGCGCCATCTGGAACTGCCTGTTGTCCAGCACCTTGTCATTGCGGAAGTCACGGTATTTCCTGGCTCCCACCACCTGAAACGCAGACTGGTAGCCGGTGGTGCCGCCGACCCGGATGCCGCCCATGTTACCGCCCAGATTACCGAAGGACGTCTTACCCATGGTGCCGATCCAGTGACTGCCGCCGTTGTGCTCCTCGTTCTGATCCCGCAGCCGCTCCTTGAAGGTGTTCTCCACATCCTCCTTATCCACCTGGATCACTTCCTGATTCATCTCATGGCGGATCTCCTCGAAGACTTCCTGCATCTCCGGCTTATCCAGCCAGCGCATCATATTCTTGCCGACCTCATTCTCCGACTGGATCCCCTTGAACACCTCGTCGAAAGCCATATCGAACTTGTCAAACTCGGTCTCCGACTTCACCAGGATCATCCGTGCCACGTAATAGAATTCCGTCAGGCTGCTGTTGCACAGTCCCTGATTCAGCGCATCCTGCAGCGTCAGCCATTCGCTTAAGGACACATCCAGCCCTTTATCTTTTAAAGTATAGAAAAATTTACTGAACATAGAAAGTTCCTTTTCCTTTTAAAATTCCCGCCTGTTCTTTACCGTCTCCAGATCTTCGTCCTTCTTCACCACTACCCCGATAAAAGGAAGCTCTGCGCGCAGCTTATCCGTCGGGATGCCTCCGATCTGCAGGGCGTTGATCCAGTCGATCAGCTCCGATGTGCTTGGTTTCTTGCGGATATCTTTCATGGAGCGGATCCAGTAAAAAGCCTCCATGGCATCCTTCAACAGCTTATCCTCCACGTCCGGATAGTGGGTGCGCACGATCTCCTCCATCAGCGTCTGATCCGGGAAGTCAATATAATGGAAGATACATCTGCGCAGAAACGCATCCGGCAGCTCCTTCTCCGCATTGGAAGTGATGATAACGATGGGCCTGTGCTTCGCCTTCACCGTTCTCTTCGTCTCATGAATGTAGAATTCCATCTGATCCAGCTCCCAGAGAAGATCGTTAGGGAACTCCAGATCCGCCTTGTCAATCTCGTCGATCAGCAGAATCACCTGCTCCTCCGACTCAAAAGCCTCTCCCAGCTTGCCCAGCTTGATATAACGTGCGATGTCATTGACCCCTTCCTCGCCGAACTGGCCATCGTACAGTCTCTGAATCGTATCGTACATATACAGGCCGTCCTGCGCCTTGGTGGTGGATTTTATATTCCAGATGATCAGCTTCTTCCCAAGGGAATTGGCGATCGCCTGCGCCAGCATCGTCTTGCCCGTGCCCGGCTCTCCCTTCACCAGGAGCGGCTTCTGCAGGGCGATGGCCACGTTGACGCTTGCCAGAAGCTGCTCGGATGCAACATAATCGGAAGTGCTGCTGAAATTCTTGTTCTGTTCACTCATTTTAGATTTCCTTTCCGGTATACTATAATTTCGTTTCTTGCCTGTCTTATAAATTTATGTTACGATATTTTGAGTACAAAAGCAAGAAGAACAAATCACAGAAAGGAAGACGTTACTGCACTATCAGCATAAAGTAACAATACACGCATATGACACAGACTACGACGACGACAAACAACAAAACCGGTCTCTCCTTCGAGGTATTCCCTCCCAAGAAAGACGATGAATTCGACAATGTATATCCCATTCTGCAGCAGCTGGCTGAGCTGCGTCCTGATTTTATCAGCTGTACCTACGGCGCGGGCGGTTCCCGGGCGGGTAAGACGATAGAGATCACTTCTTATATCAGACAGCAGCTGCAGATTGACGCCATCGCCCACATTACCTGCGTTGGTTTCACGAAAGAAGATCTGCACAGGAACTGTGAGGCGCTACAGGAAGCCGGGGTAAACCACGTGCTTGCGCTGCGCGGAGACAGGCCACTGTCCATGAGCGACGAACAGTTTGACAGCCGTGAATTTTACTATGCCATGGATCTGGTACGCCATTTGAAGGAGCATACGGGTCTGCAGATTTCCGGCGCCTGCTATCCGGAGAAACACTTTGAGGCGCCGAGTCTGGAAGAAGACCTGAGACATCTGAAGGAAAAAGTTGAGGCCGGCGTTACATCCCTGGTCTCCCAGATGTTCTTTGACAACACTTTTTTCTATCGTTTCCTCGACAAGGCACATGCAATGGGGATCCATGTTCCAATCCACGCCGGCATCATGCCCATCACCACTGCCAAACAGCTGGGCACCACCGTGTCTCTCTCCGGCTCTTCCGTGCCGAAGGCTCTGGCAGACATCATCGCCACCTACGGGGACGATAAAGAAGACATGCGCAAAGCCGGCATAGACTATGCGGTGCGCCAGATCCGTGATCTCAGAGAACACGGTGTGGACGGTATTCACATTTATTCCATGAATAAGGTCAAGACTACGACCGAGATCTGCAGACAGTTATAGAACAGGCCGGACAGGAAAAAGGCTGCCCTGTGTCAGCCTTTTTCTTCCTTCTCTTTGATGAGCGCATCCAGCTTCTCTTTGACCGCCTGTTTCGCGATCTTATCCAGTTCATGGATATGCTCAGACAATGGCAGGAGGAGAATCAGCCTGAACTGGAGGTAGATCTTTATTATGATGTGGATCCGGACGGTTCTATTGCCAATAAGATTTATTTTGAATCCTATCTGGGACAGTTGATGGAGCAGGAAGAGAATATCAAGTGTTATTATGCGGATGCCTGTCAGGAAGCAGTCTCGGCCCCGATCGACAGTCTGGCGTTTATTACCGGAAAATATCTGAACGATCAGTCGAAGTACTTTGCTCATAGTATGCCGGCGCAGGAGCGCAGGTGGGCATTCCATCAGCTGAGTGCAATGCTGACAGGCGCCCATGTGGGGCTGAACGATCCCTATGCATTGGCGGCGTATGGCGGAACAAAGACGGTCGATGAACTCTTCTTTCGTCATCGCGCTCAGCTTATCCACCGTTTTATCAACCATAACTTCCAGGTTATCACGTCCCTCCTGTGATATTGTTACCTGATCTCTGTTTGAAGTATTTGATTTTACCCCGCCTTCTTCCTTCGCCGATGCAAAACGAACCGCTCTCATGGAAGAAAAACGTGCGTTACCGGAATTCATTGTTACATTCATACAAAACCCTCCCTGCCGTTTTTCTGTGTCTGTAGTATATATCGGTCAAAGAGGGCCCTGTCTTGAACTGTTTTCTATACGGCATGGGACTATGTACGGTCAACGCGGTAGAAATATTTCATTTCTCTTATAGCCGCTGCATTCCTTCTTCAATTTCATACTGCCGGCAGCAAGCAGCACCTTACTCACGCTTCTGGCCTTCTGCGGACAGACGGCAATGCAGCGCATACAGGAAATGCAGGCGGCATTGTCCGTTACCGTCGGATCATCCGCACGGATTGCTCCCACCGGGCACTCTCTTTCGCATCGTCCGCAACGGGTACAGGATTTGCCGGCCTGCGGTTTCATGGGAACACCGCCGTAGCTTTTGTAGGGGTGATTCCCCGGCAGAACTACTTGTCCCGATCCGGTGCCTTCCTCCATCTTCCTCCGAATCAGCCCTGCAAAATCTGACAGTTCCTGCGCGTCCTGCGCATCCGGCCGCCCGGTGGCAAACTGCCGCATTATGGAATGCTCGGCAATCGCCGCTACAGCCGCCACACAGGAAAATCCGGCGTCTGTCAACGTATCCTGCAATTCCACCAGTGTATCGTCATAATCCCGGTTTCCATAGACCACCATAAGGATCGCTCCGGCACCGTTGCCTTTCATCTGCCGCAGCCGCGAAACGGCAGCATCGGGAACTCTGCCGCCATACGACGGAACTGCCACGATACAGATATCTTCCTGCACAAATGAGTCCTTTGAAAAATCTCTGCCCCGCTCTGTAAGATCAATCGTCACATAGTCCTTACAGAATGCCTCCGCAAATAAATCTGCCGCCTTTTTCGTCCCGCCCGTGGGGCTGAAAACAATCGTGTATACTGCCATAACCAGGCTCCTTTCGTCTTTTTTTAACGAAACTATCGTAAACTTGCATCATGCTCAACCTGCCGTCAGGCGGGCCGCATGGCCATCCATGCTGTGAAAGTCGAAGACTTTCATAGTTAACTTACATCATGCTCAGCCTGCCGCCTGGCGGGCCGCATGGCCATCCATGCTGT
>OFFG01000080.1_pt1 | contig 90878 bp, 81 predicted proteins | sample 1521331 | NCBI WGS metagenome assembly OFFG01 (sample SAMEA3504129, study PRJEB24116) | mouse gut metagenome | biome: mouse gut; feature: mouse-associated habitat; material: faeces | place: Denmark | collected 2011 | reverse complement strand
TTGTTTTTGTCTGGCATAGACCAGAACAGTGTTGATAATTCTACAGAACATTGGCTTGCGGAAGTTGAAAGGAATTTGGATTATCGTTATTGGTTATTTGGACATTTTCATGATGACCGTTTAATCAACGATAAATCACAGATGCTTTTCAAAAATGTGATTGACTTAGAATTTTTGAAGGAGTGATTTAATGAATAACGTCTTTATCAAGGGGCAAATTCCTGACCTGAATTTAGATCGCAAGTTGAACTTGCACAATGGATCGCTGATTATTGTCAAACAAAGAGATACTATAACTGGCATTTATATGGTTGTATCATTCCGTGATAATAAAAACAAATACAATGGTAGTAATACCACATCGTATTGTTCGCTTGTAAATTTGGATAATGGTTCTCTTGCTTTTGAAGAGCGTTACAGCCGTAGCACTGCTGTACGTAGAGTTCTTAATCATGTTCTGCGTCTTGGGTTTTCAATGCCTTATAATCCAAACTCTAAAGAAAATGATAATCAAATGAAGGATTATGATATTGATTATTATGGAAACGGTGCATATAAACTTGAAGTTGATTTGAGGTGATAATAATGAAATTCGTTTTGGGATTTTTTGTTCTGGCGTATGTCATTGTTTTCTTTAATCCGAAGTTGGTGATTTCATATAATGGTGTTCCTACTAATAACTTTTTTGCGAGAGTTTTAGGCGCACTTATAATTAGTCTTATATTGACGCTTTTTATTGGTCTGCCGATTATAGGTGTTATCTCATTGTTTATATAGGAGGACTTATGGCGTTTGTACTTGATGAAGAAGGTAATATTATTGCTTTTAATGATCCAGAAAAAAATATACAGCAAAGTTTGAATTCAATCAAACAAGCGGTTAATTATCTTGTACGGGATAACAAGGCTCTACGTGCTACATTAAATCGTTATGACAAAGAGGCTGGTATTAAGGCCAAAGAAGATGAAATTCGATCTATCCAGCAGCGGGCTATTACTGTTCTTTCTCCAAAAGAATATGAGCGAGACAAGGCTTTTCGAGATCGTCATTATCAACTTTGTAAAAATGGAAGTCGCTTTATTTATGATCTTCAAGGAACAGGCATTGGCACAGTTGTAAAGATAAAGTGTCCAATTTGCGGTGCTGAAGAAGATATAACAGATATTGAATCTTGGTAAAGGAGAATTATATGCAATATGTTTTATTTTGCATAGTAGTATTTCTCATTGGTTATGTAATATATGCTTTAACACATAATGATGGGAGTGTGTTTTGCGATCCAACTGAGTGTGCTACTTGTCCGTTTCCTCATGATGGTTGCAAACATAGAAAAGAACTGTTCTATTATGATTTGATACGAATGGACGGTCAACATATCTATGTTGAAATTGATCAGAAACTTATTCCAGTTCGAGTACGGTATGAGAACAAACTATTGTGGTTTGTAAGTTCAATGGGATCAGTAACCTCGTATGACGATATTGAAAAGGCTGGAGGAAAGTTTTTTAAAAAATTTTCAAAATAGTATTGACATTCTACTTAAAAGGATATAGAATAACATTTGTTCGCAGGAATGGCGGAATTGGCAGACGCGCACGGTTCAGGTCCGTGTGGTAGCAATACCATGAGAGTTCAAGTCTCTTTTCCTGCATCACAAAAAAAGAACTTTACTAAACCAGTAAAGTTCTTTTTTGTTGCCAGTGTTGCCAGCTGTTACATACCAATTATTTTAAATACAATACAGACAGATCCGGTCTCAGATCCGGTCTTAACTTCATCCAGGATCCCAGGGGCAGAAATCCTGCCCCGCCTCACCATTCATATCACACGTTTTACAGAACCGACCGACTCGTAAGGCTTTGCAGCCATTTACTATAGGACAGATAGGAGGACCAGTTTCCCATGGTCATCTGGTCCTGCATCACTGCCTTTATGCAGGCAACATAATCTTTCTGCTCAAAAAAGCTCTTTATCCCCGCCTTGTCGCGCACAGCCACCGCATGCAGACGATCCCGGTCCGAAGTATGTCCTGTTTCTATATTTAATACCATCAGTTCATTATAATTGCAGTGTGCAGGATTGATTTCGGAAGCATCGATCTCTTTTTTGAACTCATTTCCCTCCGCATCCAGCCCCATAATAATATAGATCGGATTCTCCCTGGAATAATTATCCGCTTTGTAGATATTAATCGATTCTCCCGTCTGCGGACTGGCATAAGACATCAGTGCATCTGACCGAAGCATGCACTTTTGCCCTCCGGCGCTGACACAGGTCATCACCTTCTTTTCGAATTTCTCTTCGCTCTTCTCCGTCTGCTTAACAGAATCCTGCTGCCAGGATGCCCCACTCGCATGGTTTACCGCATTCACACTCATTTCTTCGTTCCTTCCTTTCTTTTACTCTCACAAGGAAATCCTGGTTCCTTTACCATTAATACGAATCATGCGGACAGAAAGTTTCACTTCTCTGTTTTTCTCATCCTGCAATTGCTTCTCCAATAACTTTGCCATTATCGAAATCTCTATTCCTATTCCTTTACAGGCGTCATCCGGATACTTCCTCTATGATCCTCCGCGTAAATCTCCAGATAACAGATACCAGCCTCATCAATCGACACCTCATAATCTCCCTGAGGGTTCTTTTCATCAAAATAGATGTGCTGCCTGTCTTCGCTCAGGATCTTTACCTGCAGCTCTCCTCCTGTCGTCATACACGATACGGAAACATGCATCGCTTCTTCCACCTCAAAGTCAATACAGAGCGGTTTCGCAGTCATCCCCCCATCTTCCAGAGAAATACTTTCCGGCCAGCAATCCATGACCCCCGGAAACTCCTGATTCCCGTCCAACTCTCCCTCCTCCGGGCAGAATCCCGACAATTCCGACAATTCCTCCATCTCTTTTTCTTCCCTCTCCTCGTGCTCCATCGCCGACGTCACTACCGCCGAACATCCGGTAAGATACGTCATCAGCAGCATGATTGAAACGGCATACAACAATGCCCTCATCATTCTCATATTCTTTTCCTCCTTCTATAGTTAACGACATTAAAAATTTCGTTTTCGGTCCTGCAAAAGCTCCCGTATATGGCTTTGGCCGGAACCGGAAACAGAAATTTGTTATGTCGTTTACTATACGTAACCCCAATTTCGAAATGGAAGCCTGTTTTGAATCCTCTTTCCTGTAAAAACGAAACAAAGAAGGAAAAATCTTCAATCAATCTCATATTTCTAAATAAAAAGAACTGCCGTCCGGACAGACAATGCAGTAACCTCATTCCATTTCTCAGCATAAAATAGAGCAAAACCACATAGGATTATAGGTTATACATTATGTACGTTGCATTGTTTATCTTGCTGCTGTTTGCCCTTTCTGGCATGCTCTTCTGCCATTTCCGCAGAAAAAAGATCATCTGTAAAATCAAATGTATGGATAAATGTCAAAAATGTTCGCTGTTAGAGGAACTGGCGGAGCCTTTCGGCTACGTCTTCCACTGCTGCTGCGGTTTCTTCTCTTCCACCCTTGACGCGTGGCAGAAATCCGCCGGCTACACATGGTTCTATGACTATATGGCTCCCCGTTTCCAGATGGTCTTCGACTCCCTTCCGGTCTACTTCGACTATCATGGAAAAACATGGCTGATCGAATTCTGGAAAGGCCAGTACGGCATCAACACCGGCGCTGAGATCGGTATCTATCATGCCGACAGACTGTTATCCGAGGCGGAATATCAGGTAGCTCACTTTTCTGCCGCCGACAAACACGAAATGCTCTCCTGCTCTCTGCATCTGAGCGAAGCGGACGGCACTTACGTCCAGCTCTCCGAAAAACACTGGTGGCTGACCGCCTTTCTGCCGGGCGTCTTTTCCCGTCCCGGCGACCTGCGTCTGAAAGCCGCCATCTATTTTCCCAATGAGGAAATGCTGAGCGCCTTCCATGACGGCTTATGCACTGCAGGCTATCCGGCAGAGAATATCACCATACAAAATTTCTGTCTTTCTTTCATCTTTCATCGTCCTTTGCCCGTTCACTATGGCCTGTTTACCCGCTTCCACCGTCACCTTTCCCAGTGTCTGAACCAAATGTACTGCCGGCTCTTCCTCTGGGTCACCCGGCCTTTCATCTGTACGGAAGACCGCGTATTGTACCTCTATTTCTATCTGCCTTTTTGCTTCCGGAAGCTGATGCGCATGCACCGCTTCCACAGGCGCTGCCACAGAAAAAACGGCTGTCGACGCCCGAAAGGCTGCCGCAGATGCCGTCCGCATCGCCACAAAAAGCCGTAATAAATTGCAAGTCGGGATTTTAAACGCCTGTTAATTTGTAAACGGAGGGAATCCATGAGTATCACAAGCCGCCTGGACCGCGCTTTCGCGCAGGCAACCGTATTGCCCTTAAACAAATGCTCCCGATACGCTCTGATCAGCGACTGTCACAGAGGTGTGGGCACCTCCTCAGACAACTTTCTAAAGAACCAGCATCTCTATTACGCGGCACTGGAGCATTATTACCAGAGCGGTTTCACTTATATTGAGCTGGGAGACGGGGAAGAATTGTGGGAGAACCGAAAAATGCGCAATATCTCCGAAATTCACGAAGATGTCTACTGCATGTTCACCCGGTTTGAAGAAAAGGGCCGGCTGTATCTTCTCTACGGCAACCATAACATTGTCCGCAGAAAGAATCCGGCCTTTCTGGAGGCCGTAGTGCTGCGCCCCGAATCTTTTCCTGAAAAGTCACTCTACCTGACCCACGGCCACCAGGCCAGCCTGCTCAATTCCACACTCTGGCCGCTGGCCCGGTTCCTGGTCCGGTATTTCTGGAGTCCTCTGGAAAATCTTGGTTTCCTGGATCCCACCAGCGCCGCCAAGAATTACGAAGTGAAGGAGAAATGTGAACAAAATCTGCGCAGATGGGCCGAGGAGAGACACCATATCCTGATCACGGGCCATACTCACCGGCCCGTGCTCCCGCAGGAGCCTTCCTTCTACTATAACACGGGAAGCTGTGTACATCCCCGCTGCATCACCTGTATTGAAATTGAGTGCGGTGAATTGACCCTGGTAAAATGGACGATGAATGCCAGAATCGACAGTATTCTGTATGTAGCGCGGGAGATTATTTCCGGTCCGGTAAAATTACTGTAAATGGACCCTCTCCGCCCTCATTGCCGTGAAAGCCACTTGTCGTAGGGACAGCTGTTCTTCTTCATCACCGCACGCAGTTCCACATAACAGCCGCACGCCCTGCACATGCCGTCCAGCAGCAGATCACAATCCCTGCACAGAGAAAGCCGCTCCTCGTAAAGCGGCTTCTCAACCTTAAGTTCTTCATCCAGATTTCGGATATACGTGTGCAGATTTTCAAAATAGGCATTCTGATCCATATCTCTTGTCAGGCATTTGCGACAGTGGCGTCTTTTTTCCTTTTCCATATCTTATATACGCCTCTTTCCATTTCATCTCAATCGGCGCGATCCTGCCGCAGCCGCATCGGAAATCTATTTTATGCGGAAACTGATCACACTGCATGCCGGAGCCGTAAAGCAGACTTTACCGTCCCTGATCTCGTAAGCATCAAACACCGCTTCCTTCACCTTCTCCGGCTCTTCGAATGTATTGTAAGCATGCATCTCTTCCCGCAGGATCGTCGCCGTCACCTCGCCGGGCAGAAGCTGCGCGAATACCATCTCCACCGGCACATCCTCCGTTACGGACAGATTACTCAGTGTCACATTCACATACCCCTCATCATCCACCGACACAGACTCGCTCAAAAGCGGTACCTGGCACTCTGTCTCCACACCGATGGCCTTATTATCCTCGATATAGCTGTCCACCAGCTGCGCATCCTGATGATGTCTGTACATATGGAACACATGATAAGTTGGCGTCAGAAGCATCTTCGGCCCCTCCGTCAGGATCACGGACTGCAGCACGTTGACCATCTGCGCAATGCAGGCCATCTTCACGCGGTCACAATGCTTGTTGAAGATATTCAGCGATACCCCTGCCACCAGCGCATCTCGCATGGTATTCTGCTGATACAGAAAGCCCGGATTCGTTCCCGGCTCCACATCAAACCAGCAGCCCCATTCGTCCACGATCATACCGATCTTCTTCTCCGGATCATACTGGTCCATGATCGCGCCATGACGTACAATCAGCTCCTCAATATAGACAGCCTTTGCCATCGTCTTATACCATGTCTTATCATCAAATTCCGTAGCACTTCCCTTGTCCTGCCATCCGCCCGGATGCACATAATAATGCAGAGAGAGGCCATCCATAAATCCCTTACCTCCACCCGGCTGCGGCTTCGCAAAGCAGGTCTTTAATACTTCCTCCGTCCAGAAATAGTCCGCCACATTAGGTCCGCCGCACACTTTCCTGATCGGTGCATCCTTATGATACTGTCGCACATAGGTCTGATATCTTCTGTACAGATTCGCATAATACTCCGGCGTCATATTTCCGCCGCATCCCCAGTTTTCATTCCCCACGCCGAAATAATCGACTTTCCACGCTTTCTCATGCCCGTTTTTCTTACGCAGGTCAGCCATGGGAGACACACCGTCAAAGGTCATGTACTCCACCCATTCACTCATCTCCTGCACCGTACCGCTGCCCACATTGCCATTCACATAAGTCTTACAGCCCAGCTGTTCACACAGCTCGAAGAACTCATGCGTTCCAAAGCTGTTGTCTTCCACAACACCGCCCCAGTGAGTGTTGATCATCCTCTTTCTGCTCTCCTTCGGCCCAATACCGTCCCGCCAGTGATACTCATCAGCAAAGCATCCGCCCGGCCACCGCAGCACAGGAATCTTCATCTCTTTCAGGGCCTCCACGACATCTGTACGCATCCCGTTCACATTGGGAATCTCCGAGTCTTCCCCCACATACAGCCCTTCATAGATACATCGTCCCAGATGCTCCGAGAAATGCCCGTAGATCTCCGGATTGATATGCCCTTTCCGATTTCTCTCGTTAATAAATAATTTCGCCATAACCAACACCTGTTCCTTTCTTTTCACACTCCGGCCTGACAGGACCGCAGACCGGATTAAACTATCTTGAATAGTTACATATACTATACTAACACAACTATGACCGGAGGCACACCATGATTTCTTCCGAAACTGCAGTCCCCGTCAGCATCGCCATTCTCGGCCGCAGCCGCGATACCGTAAACTATGAAAATGCCCTGCACAGGCTGTCACTTTCCTGCTTTACCACCTCAGATCCCGAAGAAGCCGCCACCGCTTCCCATCTGCTGCTGCCCGGCGGCGGCGACATCACTCCTGCCTTCTTCGGACAGCAAAACCGTGGTTCCCGCAGTATAGACACCGAACTGGATATTCTGCAGATGCAGGCTCTCGAATCCTTTCTGCAGCATGGCAAACCCATACTCGGTATCTGTAAGGGGCTGCAGTTGATCAATGTAGCCCTGGGCGGCACCATCAACCAGCACATTCCCACCGCCTCAAACCACCAGTGGAACGGCGCAGACCAAATCCATCAGGTCTACCACAGCGGTCTGACACGCTCCGATTTCTTCTATCAGCTGTACGGACTCAGCACATCAGTCAACTCCGCCCACCACCAGGCCCTGGACCATCTGGGCAAAAATCTGGTTCCAGTCTGCCGTGCCGGCGACAATATCATCGAAGGGGTCCGGCATACCTTTCTGCCGGTCATCGCCGTACAGTGGCATCCGGAGCGCCTGCCGGACGGCAGCGGCGACAGACTCCTGCAGTATTTCGCAGAAACCCAGGCATCCCCTCCGGCCACCCTGATACGGTCAGTGCAGTGAATGTTCAGACCTGCCCGTGCTGTTTCGTTCCTTGATATTTGTGGAAATAACCTCAAGAAGCGCCCGCAGAATCTGCCGGATAACTTTCTCCGTCTCCGGTTCTATCTCCTTTATGGCCATTCTGATGCCATGCAGGCTTTTTGTCCAGTTGGCGGTAAGATCGATCAGATTATCGGTCTCCGAGGCCAGGATCACCTGATAGAAAGTATCCACAAAAGTATGCATCTCTTCCTGCGACAGCGAGAGAATCCACTGATTCAACGCCTCATCCATGAATTTCCGCCCCGTACGGATATCTTTCACGATCTGGAAGGAATCTTCCCTGACCAGCCAGGTATACGGATTGTGCTGTGCCAGCCCGACGGTTCTGCTCTCCACCACCTCATACTCTCCCTCCGAATACAGCAGCATTCCCACCAGAGAAGAGCGCGGAACCGTCTTGCGTATCCTGTCCACAATCTCCGCATAAGCCCCCTGTTCCTTTACCTCCGGCCGGAATCCCGGGCCGTCATGGTCATAGATCGTCACGATCCGGGCCCGCACGTCTTCCCGGCAGTTCATAGACGCGTACACGGCCAGATTGCCGCCTTTGGAATGCCCACCCACACAGAACGCCCCCGCAAAGGTTTCCGCCGTTTGATTCAGATACTCCACACTCAGGCGCTGTCCCGGCACCGGCTCGGAGAAGGCCAGATTCAGATCTTCCTTCCAGCCCACAATGGTTTCGTCCGTTCCCCGAAAAGCCACGTAGACCATACCACCCGGCAGCAGAATCGTCACCGCTGAAAACTGCATCTCCGTATCCAGATCAATTTGGTTTACATAATTTATTATTTTGGTGTCATGAAACCGCCTGCTTCCATACATTCCAAGAAAAAGCGCCGTGTTATCCCGCCGATACCGCTCGTCTCCATACAGGGAATCATACTTTTCATGCCCAAACATCTCTTCCAGGCTGACCGCCACGGTTCCTGTCACACCTGCATTTTGTCCCGTCTGTCTACCGGACACCATCTCATCGAATTTCAGATAGGAGAACTGGCTGAGAATCAGACTGTCCACCTCACTGAAAGGTTTCTCCGCCAGCGCATAATCCCCATACTCTTTCAAATAATCCAAAACTGTTCCCATAAGATCAATCCTCCGCCTGCCGACCATACTGCATGTCTCTTTGCAACCATACAGCCTTTCTCTTCCCTGTCACGGTTTCCTGCACAATGCCACTCCCTCTCTCCTTACAGCTTCGCCTCCAGATGTTCTATATTTTTGATCAGTACCGAGATCGTCCCGTCCGGATTGGTGATAAACTCCACACTGTGTGGATTCTTATACTGCTCCATGGGAATCTTGATCTCAATTCCGGTATCCGTATACAGATGCTGGCTCTGATATCTGCGCACCGTATTCTCACTCTGAGGCTGTATCTCTTCCTTCACCATATCGTACTTTTCCATCTTATCCTGAAACGCGACTTTTAATTCCGGTTCTTCCTCAAAAATTTTCTCTGCCAGCTCCTCCACCACAAAGCCGCCCTTTTCCTCGATCACCTCCTGAATGATGCTCTTGGCCCGCATCTGTTTCTCAAAACGCTCCGTCTCGTCAAAGCCCTCTTTCTGCACACTCTCCACCGCCCGGCTCACGATGGACAACTTCGATTTATGGGACATGTGAGCACTGCATTTCAGGAAAAGAAATGAGAAATAATTCGTCTTTTCCCCGTTCACCTCATACTTTCTCTCGATCACCTGCAGCGCCAGGTCGCTGAGACGAATGATCGCCGCTTCCGTCAACCGCTGGCTCTCCGAGGGCAGTATGGACTTGTGCCGTATGATCTCATTGCAGTTGCTCTCCCCGTCCTCTGACGCCATCGTCCTGTGGGTGTAGAAAGCCTTGTAATTCATCTTCAAGAGCGCCAGATATTCTTCTTCTCCTTCCCGCAGACGAACCACCAGCAGATCCGCCGGCGGAATGTCGATATTACTGCTCATGATCTCATAAAGAAGCCCGGCAATGTTCTTGCTGACCGTGACAAAGTCTTCATCAGAATACGCATTTAACATTTGATAGATTTCCGACTCTTCCTTATAAAACCGACATTCCTTGGCATCATCCCCGGAACTGATCCTGGCAATATGCTCCTTTAAGAATTCCGCGATCTCAGAACCGTACTCCAGCTCTGTATCCGACAGCACCGGCATGCCGATGGTGGGATCCATGATATGTATGATCACATTTTTGATCCTGATATCCTCTTTGTTCATTTGTGCGTCATATTCCTTTCCGTCCTGTCAGGCTTAATATTTATCAGGATAATCCGTCCCTGTCTCGCTGCGCATGGACGCCGCGTACCGTTCCGGTTCCCGCTCCATCCTCAGCATGGTGTCAAAAGCTTTTAACAGCATCCTGTCCCCGTTTTGTCCTCCCACATAGGCTGCCCCACTGTGGCTCAGATCCAGATTCGCCTTAAAATGATCGATCTGCCACACCATAATATCCACCACGCTGTAACCCGCCACCTTGTACTCACACAAAAACGTCCCATGCTCCAGATAATACACGAATTCTCTGTAGACTTCCTCTGACTGCAACAGTGCCTGCCAGAATTCCCGCAGAAAATCCGCATCTTCCCCCGCGCAGGAACACAGTGCCTGCGCCCACTGATATGCCCGCTCTTCCATACGTACCTCCCGTCTTCGGCGGCCATTGCTCCTTTGGCCTCCCGTTTTTATTTTTACCATAAGTGTAACACATTTTAAGTTCTTTTTACCGCTCCCTATCGATATATATAGAATGAAAAGGCTGCCGCCGGCAGGAAATCCTGCCACGCGAAAATGCCATCTGATAAGGAATACCTATCGCCTATGGCTCTGCTGGAACGACTCAACGACCTGATCTGGAGTATTCCCCTCCTGACACTTCTGATGGGAACCCACATTTATTTCACTTTGAAGCTGCATTTTCCACAGCGCAATCTTTTCTATGCGCTGAAACTGTCCTTCGGTAAAGCAGACAACACCGGACAGAACCTGTCCCCGTTCTCCGCGCTGGCAACCACCCTGGCCGCAACGCTGGGCACCGGTAATATCATCGGTGTCTCCACTGCTGTGGCGCTGGGCGGACCGGGCGCTGTATTCTGGTGCTGGATCACCGGCATCCTGGGCATGGCCACCGCCTACAGTGAATGCTACTTAAGCGTCCTGTTCCGCAGCCGGAACGATTCCGGAGACTATGTTGGCGGCCCCATGTATGTCCTGAAAAACGGTTTACATAACAAACATCTGGGCAGTATCTACGCCATCTGTACCCTGGTCGCCGCCTTCGGCGTCGGCTGTACCACACAGGCCAACTCCGTCACTCAGGCTGCCCAGGCCACTTTTCACCTGTCGCCCCATCTGGTGGGAATCGTCCTCGCATTCCTCACCGGCACCGTGATCCTGGGCGGCGTAAAAAGCATTGCCAACATCTGCGAGCGCATGGTACCGGCCATCAGCTTTGTCTATCTCTTCGGCTGCCTGCTGCTTTTGCTGCTCTATCATAACGTACTGCTCTCCGCCTGTCTGCTGATTCTGAAAGACGCCTTTTCCTTCGGCTCCGTGGCCGGCGGCCTGACGGGCAGCGCCATCCAGCACGCCCTGCGCTACGGCATTGCCAGAGGACTTTTTACCAACGAAGCAGGAATCGGCACTTCCGCCATCGCGGCCGCCGCTTCCCATGTATCCCATCCCCGCATCCAGGCTTACGTCTCCATGACTGCCGTCTTCTGGGACACCGTCGTTATGTGCCTTGTCACCGGCATCGTCATCGTGGCCAACATGCTCTACGATCCGGTTTCCATAGCCGGCGTACCGGAAACCGGTCTGACAGCCGCCGCCTTCAGACACCTGCCCTATGTGGGGGACGCTTTTCTCACCGTCTCCCTGGCCGCCTTCGCCATTACCACACTCATCGGCTGGTCCTATTTCGGGGAAAAGGCAACGGAATACCTTATGGGAAAAAAAGGTATTCCGCTCTATAAACTCGGCTATATTCTGATGATCTACTTCGGAGCCATCATTCCCATGCGTCTCGTCTGGGAAAGCACCGACCTGATCAATGCCCTGATGGTTCTGCCCAACGTACTGGCGTTATTCTGTCTGCGAAACCATATCAGGGACTGACGCTGCCGCTGCACATCTCAGATCTTTACGCACAAACCACCAGATTCCATTACAAAAGCACCGAACATCACACCCGGAAAGCAGCCGCGATCTCCTGCAGAGAGCGGCTGCTTCTCTCCATGATCGCCATTTTGCGCAGAATCTCCTCGGAATCAACGTTGGTATTCTGCATCACACCGGCCACACTGCCAACTTCCTCAACAATCACATTGTTCAGAGAAGATACCGTCTGCAGAGAAGCCAGCATTTCCTCGATAGAAGCGCCCATCTCCTCCGCCGAAGCCCCCAGATCCGTTGCGATGCCATCGAAGAAAAAGGCATCCTTCTGGTACTGTTCCGCCGTGCTCACCATCGTATCATAGTCTGCCATAACCTCATCCCGCACGAACTCCAGCAGCTTCCCCGAACTGTCCTTTAAATCCATAACGGAATCCACCACTTCACCGATCACCTTCTGGATCTTATCTACCGTGACCTGAGAACTCTCTGCCAGATTTCTCACTTCTTCGGACACCACCGTAAATCCTCTGCCTGCATCCCCCGCTCTTGCCGCTTCAATGGCCGCATTCAGGGCAATCAGATTGGTCTTGCCCGCAATCTCACCGATCTCCTTTGAAAGATTCCTGATAACCTCGATCTTCTCCACTTCCTTCAGCGCACGCTCCAGCTCTCCTGCCGCACTGTGATAGACCACAGTCGCCTGTTTCTGAGATTCAACCGTACTCTTATAAAGCTTGTCCGCCCGGATATTGATATCTCTGGAAGCATCCGCCGATTCGGAGGCTTTACAGGAAACATCGTCTACCACCGCGCCGATCTCCCCGCTGGCATCACTGATACTTTGCGTCACTTCCGCAGCTTCCCGCACCTTGCCGTTGAGACCGTCCATCACCTGGTCCATCTCATCGATCTTATTATTCAGATCCGCCATCTCACTGTATGCGGCAGCTACCGTGTCGGCAATATTCGCCGCTTCCCCGCTGGTGCCGGTTATCGTCTCCCGTATACGCTGCCTGATGGCCCCTGCCGCATGAGTCACTTCCTCCACTTCATCCCGAAACCCTTCCGACACACCGCCGGACACTGCTGTCCGGCCCTGCTCACTGAAATCTCCGGCCGCAAACTGTTTCAATTCCGCAATCGGTTCCAAAGCCCGGCTCATGACTGAAAACACCGCCAGATCGATGGCCGCCGTCCCCAATACACCGATCAGAAGCCCGGCACCTACCGCACTTCCAACACCCGCCTTGCCGGCCACCGCCGTTGCTGCCATCACGCCGATAAAAAGAACGATAAACGCTGCCGCTGAAACCGTGGCCAACAGCCTGCCTTTGATTGTTTTCATTATGTACTCCTCCTGAGTGATCCTATTTAGGCACTATTATACCCGAAATCATTTCCTGCGTCCAGCCCATGATTTACGTAATTTTGATATTTTATAACAGTTCAGGAAAATCTGTAAATTGCCGTTCCGGCCTGCCATTACTTCCCGCGCTTTCTGTAATAGAGATAAAATCCCACACAGATCACCGCCGACAACAGTGATCCCAGAGGCGCCGCCCAGCCCATCGGGTAGAGAGATGCCGGGAACAGCCTGCTGGCCAGCCAGGCTCCCGGGATACGCACCAGCACGATGGCTGTGATATTGTGGATAAATGAGACCATGGATTTCTGGTCACCGCAGAAATACCCGCTGAAACAGAAATGCACCGCCGCAAATACACAGTCAAACGCATAGGACTGCAAATAAGCGCACCCCGCTGCCAGCACGGCGTCATCCCGCGTAAAAATACCCACCAGTGTATGCGGCAGAAACTGACTGTACAGGGCACAGCAAAGCCCCCATCCCACCGTAATCGCCAGACTGTAGTACAGGCTCCTTCTGGCCCGCTCCGCCTTGTCCGCTCCCATATTCTGGGCCGTGATGGTAGAGATGGCCGACAGGAACGCGGAAGGTACCAGAAACATAAAGCCGATCAGCTTCTCCACGATCCCCACCGCCGCCGAAACGATCAGCCCCCGGCTGTTGGCGATTACCGTGATCACGACAAAAGCCACCTGGATCAGGCCATCCTGCATGGCCACCGGCGTCCCCACCTTCAGGATCCTGCCAACCACCTCCCTGTCCATACAAAAGTCCTGCCTGCTCACGGAAAAGCCCGGATTCTGCCTGCGGATCACAAGAAAAGCCGCCGCCACGCTCACCGCCTGCCCACAGACCGTACCCAGAGCCGCACCCGCCGCACCCATGCCGCAAAAGCCGATAAACACAAAATCCAGCACAATATTCGTCACACAGGCCGCCGCCACAAAATACATGGGCTTTCTGGAATCTCCCGCACCGCGGAAAATACCACTGATCACGTTGTAAGCCACAATCAGCGGAACTCCTGCAAAGCAGATCAGCAAATAGAGCCTCGTCTGTGCCACCGCCTCCTGTGGGGTTAACATAACTCTGACAATCGGCACCGTGCCAAGCAGCAGCCCTGCCGTTACCACGACTGCAAACACAGAAAAAAACACGGCAGATGTTCCCACCGTCTTCGCCGCTGCCTTTTCGTCCCTGGCCCCCACACACTGCCCGATCCTTACCGTGGTTCCCATGACAAATCCTATGATAATGACCGTCAGCATATGCATCACCTGACTGCCAATGGCTACTGCCGTCGTAGTCTCCGATCCGTTATACAGTCCCACCACGAACAGATCCGCCATGCCGTAGAATGTCTGCATAAAACTGGACAACAGGTAGGGCAGGGCAAATAACACCAGATTCTTCCCCACGCTTCCCTGTGTCAAGTCGTTCTTTTCATTCATCTTCTGACTCCTCTTCTTTCCATCCCTGTCCCTTTCCATGCCTTATGCTTTGTCATTCTCCTTCTCTGCCGGTTCATAATTGGAGATCGTCACCGTCTGGTACGGTATTTCTATACCGCACTTGCCAAATTCCCTGACCAGAGATACCCGGATATCACTGCATGCCCGAAAACTGTCATTCAGATTCTGCGTCCATATGATGGTTTTCAGCGTGACTCCATTCTGCGTGTAACCGCTGGCAGTGACAGCATTGGCCTCCGTATTCAGCGTCAACTCATGCTCTACACAAATACGCCGCATGATTTCGATCGCCTTCTCGATGTCTGCCCCGTACCCGATCTCGATCTCCACATAATTACCGATATTCTCCGTGAAATTCGTGTTGATGACCACTGCCGAATCCATAACGGAATTGGGCACGATACAGGTTTCCCCGTTAAACTGATAAATCAGCGTATGCCGCAGCGTGACATCCTTGACCAGCCCTTCCGCAATCACAGTCCCACCCTGTATCACTCTGATCTTCTCATCCACGTTATAGGGTTTCGACATCGACAGTGAAATGCCGCTGATCACATTTCCAAGTGCCTGCTGTGCCGCAAAGGTGGCGATCGCCAGAATCAGGGAACCGCTCTGCAGCAGCACCCGGCTGATATCCTTCGTCATCTCGAACTGCTGCGCCAGACTGTAGAAGGCGATCACATCGATGATCACATTGATCGCACTTTTCGTAAAGCGCAGATGGACTGCTTTCGTCTTCAGTGCTATGTACTTGAAGATCAGGCTGACCAGATAATTCGAGAGCAGGATAATGACAACAAAAATACCCACTTTAGATAATAAACTCATTCCATATTCCCCTGTCGCTAAAATTTTGCTAAGATTTTACACATATCTAAAATAGCACAAAAACAGGAAATTGTATAGCCTGTGTACTCTTTTGAAAAATAATGAAATTGATTGCGAAACAGCGTCTAATGTGTGATAATATAGTAAACGACATAACAAATTTCTGTTCCCGGCTCTTGCAGGAGCCATATACGGAATCTCCTGCAAGGTCGAAAACGAAATTTCTAATGTCGTTAACTATAGAAGGTAAAGATTTTCTATACATAATATTTTCAGATACGACGAGGTTTTATCATATGAAAGACAATCCGAACGAATACAGCATGGGAGAACAGATCATGGATGCTCTGTCGGACGCCTTACAGGGCGGGGACTACAGCAATCTGAACCGTCTGGTCTCCCAGAGTGTCGTCAATGCCTTAAATGAAGTGGGAAAGCATATTTCCTTCATGGATTACACGGATACCCCGAATGAAGCTAAACAGAGGACAGCTCCAGACAGAGAATCAAACCGGGAACAGCCCCACAGACAGACAGGAGAGCAGACAAGACAGGAGCAGTCTCACTGGCAGACCGGGGAACAGACAAGACAGGAGCAGTCTCACTGGCAGACCGGATCACAGACAAGGCAGGCAGAGGAGAAAGCTCGCCGGCAGACCAGAGAACAGATACGGCGCCAGGAGAAGGCCAGAAGGCAGGAACAGGCCCGCTGGCAGGCCAGACAGATGTATCACGATCCAGGTACTGGCGACCGGCCGGACAGCCCTTACGGGAACACGCAGCAGGCATCCTTGTGGCAGACGGCTCACGGCGTCCCCGCACGGACAAATACCACGGAGTTCGTCCCCTTCCAGTTCAAAAAGGTAGGCAATGTATCCAGCGTTCTCTATCAGGTCTTCGGCGGAATCGGCCTGGGTGTTACCCTGCTGATCACGTTCTTTCACCTTTACTTCACCGCGGTAATGATGGAAGGTATGGTGAACACATCGGGCTGGATCATTAATCTGCTCTTTCTCGCATTATTCGCGGGTATGATCCGGCTGGGGATCGGACAACGCAGGCGTCTTAAGCTGGCACAGCGCTATGCCAGACTGTGCGGCCGTAACCTGTACGGTGAGATCGAACACCTGGCCAGAAGCACCGGCCGCAAAGCGCGCCGCGTAATCAGAGATCTGCAGAAAATGATAAGGCTGGGCATGTTTCCCGAAGGTCATCTTGATGAGAAGAAGACCTGCTTTATGTTGAACGACAGCATCTACAGACAATATCTGGAGACGGAGAACAACTGCCGGCTGCTGGAAGAAGAAAACCGCAGGAACGCAACCCTCCAGAATAAACACGACATGGCGGAAACAGCTTCCGGACAGGCCTCAGACCCGCCGGCACAGGAACCGGAACTGAACACCATGGTGGCGGAAGGGATGGAATGCATCCGTAAGCTTCATCTCCTGAACGATAAAATTCCCGGAGAGGTGATCTCCGCCAGGCTTTACCGGATGGAGAATCTGCTGAAAGATCTGTTTGACAGCGTACGGGAACACCCTGAACAGATGCACCGGATGCACAAGCTGATGAACTACTACCTGCCCACCACCTTAAAGCTGGTGGAGGCCTATGAGGAATTTGACCGGGTGAGCATGCCCGGCGACGATATCATCGCCGCCAAGGCCGAAATCGAGAATACTCTGGACACCATCAACCAGGCTTTCACTGAACTTTTGAACAATCTCTTCCAGGACGCGGTGCTGGATGCCACCACCGATGCGCAGGTATTAAAGACCATGCTGGCAAGAGAAGGCCTGATGCATGAAATGGATCTCACCGCCAATAAAGGATAAGCACTGATATAACAGAAAACAAATACAATAATACCCGAACAGAATGGAGGATATGAAAATGAGCAGTAATCTGGATGAAATGTTAAAGGAAGCGCCGTCCCTGACTCTGTCGCCTTTTGCCCAGACGGAGATTGTGGAGGACACTGCCCTCTCCGTGGCAGAGGAAGAACCCAGGGTTCCCGAAGTAATACTGACCCCGGAAGAACAGAAAATGGTGAACGATTTCGCCGCTCAGATCGATATCACCGACACCCAGCTGGTAATGCAGTACGGGGCCGGCAGCCAGAAAAAGATTGCGGACTTCTCGGAGAGTGCCTTAAGCAACGTGCGCACCAAGGATATGGGCGAGATCGGCCAGATGCTGTCGGATGTAGTCACCGAGCTGAAAGACTTTGGCGAGGAAGAGGAAAAGGGACTTTTCGGCTTTTTCAAGAAGAGCAGCAACAAACTGGAAAGCCTGAAGATCAAATATGACAGGGCGGAGGCCAACATCAACAAAATCTGCAAGGTCATGGAAGATCACCAGGTAACGCTGCTCAAAGATGCCGCCATGCTGGACAAGATGTATGAACTGAACCTTAACTATTTCAAAGAGCTTTCCATGTATATCCTTGCCGGCAAACAGAAGCTGCAGCAGGCCAGAACCGTAGAACTTGCAGCCCTTTTAAAGAAAGCGGAGCAAAGTTCTCTCCCGGAGGACACCCAGGCTGCCAACGATTATGCCTCCATGTGTGAGCGCTTCGAGAAGAAGATCTACGATCTGGAACTGACCAGAACAATCTCCATGCAGATGGCCCCCCAGATCCGGCTGATCCAGAGCAACGATACCGCCATGTCAGAGAAGATACAGTCCACACTCGTGAATACCATTCCGCTGTGGAAGAGCCAGATGGTGATCGCCATTGGCCTGAACCACTCCAGTGAGGCTGCAAAAGCCCAGAAGGAAGTGACGGACATGACCAACGCTCTCTTAAAGAAAAATGCAGAGGCACTTAAGACCGCCACCATCGAAACTGCCCGGGAAAGCGAACGTGGCATCGTGGATATTGAAACACTCACCGCCACCAACCAGACGCTGATCAGCACTCTGGATGAAGTCATGAAGATCCAGGAGGAAGGCCGTGCGAAACGACGCAGCGCCGAGACCGAGCTTGTCCGCATCGAAGACGAGATGCGCCAGAAGCTTCTGGCTGTCAGCCGTTCAGGCAGTAAAATGACCGTTTGAGCATTCCACACCGTCGGGGAACCGATCTGTCATATAATATAGACTGTTCGGAGAACTCCGAAAATATAAGGTAAGGATGTGATATAACATGAAAGAAAACAATGAAACAATTGAAATCATCAATCCGGCAGAAACTGCAGACACCAAAAGGCAGCTTCTGCTCTTTCTTCTCGCAGCCTACGGTGTGACTTATGCGATGGGCCTTCTGACCTGGTACGGCAGCGCCGTATCCGCGGAACTGAGCGCATTTCCCAATGCCCAGATGTACTATCCGGCTGCCGGCGTAATGCTGGCTTACATGATCACCCGCTGGCGGGACAACATGCTGCCGAAGTGGTTCTTCCTGTGCTTCACACTTCTGACCGCCGCCATGCTTCTGTGTGCAGTGCTCTCCGTATTCCTGCCGATGCAGCCGACTGGCCTGAACGATCAGTCCGTGTCCATGTGGGCGGTGATAAGCCAGTATATCATAATCGGCGGCACAATTTTGTGCTGGATCCCGCTTCTGGCCTCCGGCAGGAAAAGACGTGCGGTTTACGGCCTTGGCTGGAAACAATGGAAGACTTCTCTTCTGTGTATCCTGCTTTTCCTGGCCCTGTATTTTGGCCGGGCGGCCATCTTCTATCTTGCCGAGGGGCAGATAGACATGATCGTTAAGATCGTACAGGATCCTGCCACCTGGATTTACCTGCTCATCATGCCGATCAACTTTTTCCTCGCATTTACTCCCTTTTTCGGAGAGGAATACGGCTGGCGGTATTACCTGCAGCCCATTTTGCAGAAACGGTTCGGCCTGCGCGGCGGCGTTCTGCTCCTCGGAGTTGCCTGGGGCATCTGGCATGTTTTCCTGGACTTTTTCTTCTACACCACGCCGGACAGGGGACTGATCATGACGCTGTCGCAGATCATCACCTGTATCACACTGGGTATTTTCTTCGCCTGGGCGTACATGAAAACCAACAATATCTGGGTTCCCGTGATCCTGCATTATGCAAACAATAATCTGTCTGTCGTGGTAGCCAATCAATATTCTGCCGATATCCTGCAGGAGCAGGCAGTGACCTGGTCTATGCTCCCCGCACAGCTGCTCGTAAACGGAATCCTGTTCGGACTGTTCCTGTTGGCAAAGGAATTTCGGAATAAGCAGCAGAAACACACATAACATATAATATAGTACAAAAAACAAAATCGACATTTCCAAAGTCTGTATTCGCTTCGGAAATGTCGATTTATTTTTTATATGCTTTCGTCACTTTTTCTCCAGCCTGATGTTCAGCCTCCAGACCGGACGGCCTGTCACCGTGCAGTCCGTGACGATCTTCTCATTGCGGTGGATGCTCAGCAGCAGTCCTATAAAGACTGCATAGGTGACCGTTGAACCCACACCATAAGACAGAAACGGAAGCTGCACACTCGTCACCGGAAAACAACCGCTGTTGATCAGGACTCCTTCCAGACAGTTGTCCAGAAATACCATAAAGCAGGCTGCTGATATCATAAAACCAAGCTGGTTTTTCTGTCTCCTTACGATGCCAAAAGCATGAATGATCAGCGCTGCTAAAGCTGCAACCACCAGAATGCCAATCAGAATGCCAAATGTGAAGACAATCTCTATCAGGATAAATGGATCTGTTCGTGGCCCCAGCCACGTAATCTCATCATCAAAAGAAAACCCTTCATATACACCGATCAGTTTAGACTTCGCCAGCCCCTGACGTATCCACATGTAGGTATAACCGGCCCCGTAAGGATCCTCTGATGGATGCAGCCACGCCTGAATCCGTCGTAACCTGTAATTGTCCGCCTCAGCTGGCACGGTCACCAGCAAAAACAGACATGCCGCCAGCGGAATGATCACGAGAACCGTCACGATTACAACAGCCGCATCCCTTTTGTTTACCGCAAACCATCCCTTACGGACCGCAAGAAGCAACAGAACCATCTGCATCAGATACACCGCAAAAGCAGCATGCAGAATATTGGACAGGTAGTATGCTGCTCCGGCTGTTAAAACCTGTATTGCAATCCCTTTTACCACTGCATCATACCCTCTGCCCCGCAGCTGATACAACAGGCCTGCATATGCCGGAACATAAAGGTAAACCAGCATCAACATCACAGGATACCTGCCGTTTATTTCTCTGCTCATAATCCTGATCGTGAAGAAGACGATGGTCATTCCCCAATAAATCGCTGTGGCATACCGCCCGATAAAGCTGTAGTCCAGAAAATACATCCCTGCCATCACACCGAAAGATACCAGCAGGATCAGGCCCTGTCTGCCAAGCTGGCTCAAATATACCGATGACCCATTTGATCCACCCATCGGTGCATAGCCGCCCACTATGTATTGAAGCACCATGCCTCCGATACTGAACAACAGCACCATGACGATCATCTTAACATCCGTCTGCGGCCTGTGGATCCGGTCCAGCTCTACACCGATCTCCACGGGATCCCCCATCTCACGGACTGCCTGTGCGACCGCAGCTTCATGCTCCTCACCGTCCTTCTCATAAGCCGCCGCCTGGTCCAGAATATGATCTGACAGCTCCTTTGCCACGGCTTCCCGTGCCCTCACACAACGGATCTGCTCCGTAATATTTCTTATAAATTCTTCCATCGTTACCTCCGTTCCAAAACGCTCTATGACACGTTTTCTACAGTCTTTCCGTCATGCCATCCCCACCCACAGTACATTGAGCACCGCAGCCTGATATTCCTGCCACTCTTCCTTTCTGGCCTTAAGATACTTCCTGCCCTCCTTCGTGATGCTGTAATATTTGCGCAGCTTCCCGTTGGCCGGGCTCTCATAAGAAGTCAGATAATTCTTCTCCTCCATAGAGTGCAGCAGCGGATACAGTGTCCCCGCCTTCAAAGTAAAAACATTGTTTGATTTCTGCTCCAATGTCTCGATCATCTCGTACCCGTACATATCCTTGTTCTCCAGCAGCCGGAGCAAAAGCATGGTGGTACTCCCTGAGACCAGCGATCTGTCTATTGACATTTTTGATCTTCTCCTTTCCTGTTCGTTTTCTTATTCACTTTTCGGTTCTTTTTTATTATATAGATAATCTATATATTTTACATTTCCATTATATATAGATTATCTATATATGTCAATCGTAAAATTTCTCTGCTATAATTATAAAAACAGAAAATATCTTTTTTTAGGAGGACAGCATATTATGAGCAATGTGATCGAAGCCATCAAAAAGAGAAGTTCCACAAGAGGATACACCGCTGAAGCGCTGACAGATGCCCAGCTGCAGACCCTGCTTCACGCCGGACTGCAGGCGCCCACAGCTGCCAATAAGCAGGAGATCCACTTTACGGTATTAAAAGGGGATCATCCGATCCTGGCAGAACTGGAAGCCGAAAAAAACCGCCTGCGCGATCTGACGGCGCTGGAACACAATTTCTATTATGAAGCGCCCGTGGTAGTCATCTTAAGCGCTGACAGTTCCTACAAATGGAGTCCGCTTGACGCCGGGATCGCGGTGGAAAATATGGCGCTGGCCGCGGAAGACCTGGGCCTTGGCAATCTGATCATCGGCTGCATCTACGATGCCCTCAGAGGTGAGAAGAAGGAATATTTCTCCAAAGCACTGCAGTTCCCCGAGAATTATGAGTATGAAATTGCCATCGCCTTCGGCCACAAGGCTGTCACCAAAGAGCCGCACACCTATAATGCCGACGCACAGATCACTTATCTGTAACAACATGGCTGCATACATAAAGGACTGCCGCACCACGCAGCAGTCCTTTGTGTCATTTATTCATCCGTTCAGCATTCCTTCAAACACCGCTTTCTCCACCGTGAATTCCTGCGCCCCCATGTAGCCCGGCGCCACCTCATACTCATCAAAGACAAGCACCAGATTTCCGTCGGCATCGAAGTAATAATTCTGGTCCTCTTTCAGCCCTTCCCAGTTCAATTCCGGTATATCCGTTTGGTCTACCCAGTAGGCCTTCATTTCATCTTCCGCCATCAGCGCGCGCATCTGGTCCCGGATCTCCTCACTGATGATATCGAGATAGCCGCTGTCCTCCCGGAACAGGTCTTTAAGCTGCACCTGCCGGCCGCTCTGCTTGTCAATAGTATACAGTTTATAGGATTCCATACCACTGCCTGCGCCCCGGTAAATAGACAGTTTCAGCGTAAAATACCGCTCATTGTCCGTCACGATCTCATGATGGATCTCCAGACTGCCGTAACTTTCTCCAAGCTCTGCTGATTCCTTGAACTCTTCCACCAGCTGATCCGTCACCGTGTCGATATCAAAATTCACCTGCTCAACGGTCTCCTGAAGTTTCCGGAATTCCTCCGTCTGCTCTCCTTGTACCGTTTCTGTCGATTCAGCCGTTTCTCCGGTGTTCTCCTTCACATCTTCCACCACGATCTGCGGTATTTCCACATTCGCATCAAACCGTTCGCTCTCATACTGATAATCTCTAAATGTGACGACCTGAAACAGCTTACCGACCACCGGAAGATTTCCCATGGCATGGGCAATATCCGCTCCCGTATTCGGCAGAACGATCAACAGCGCCACCGCCGCTGCGACTGCCGCCGGTATACGGAATCTGTTGCCCGCTCCCTGTCCTGCCGTCGCTTCTCTGATCCGCCTTTCCATCTCCTCCGGCACCGGAATATTCCGATAAGATTCCCGTCCGGCCATGATCCTGTTTTCCAGCTCCGTGAAATCTTTCGTCTCTTCTGCCACCATAGTATGTTCCTTTACATTCTTCATATTCTGATACACCCTTTCCTTTCTGCTCATCTTTACAGGAAGCCCTCTGCTTCTCTATTTCTTCATTCCCACTCAGGCAAGTTCTCTGCGCAGCTTTTCCAGCGTCCTGTACAGCCGGCTCTTGACCGTATTCAGATTTTCCTGCAGGATCTCCGCGATCTCAGCCAGCGGCTTATCCTCGTAAAACCGCAGTATGATCAGCGTCTTCTCCTGCATCGGCAGACGATCTACCGCCTCCCGCAGTTCCAGATCCACATCGTTTTTCTCCGGTGCGGCCATATCCTCCCGCAACGTTCCCCGCTCTCTCTCATATTTCTTCAAATGATTCTTGGCCGTATTGATCATGATCCGGTAGACCCACGTCCCGGCGAAGCTCTCCTCCCGCAGACTGCGCGCCTTCGCCATCGCCTTGCAGGCTCCCTCCTGCACAATGTCCATGGCATCCGCTTCCTGATGTACATAGCTGAACGCCAATCTATAATAGCTCTCATAGTTTTCCAGGAGTATGCTCCGGACCAACGCTTCCTTCCTGTTCCGCATCCTCTCTTTCCTTCCTTTCCTTTTGTTTTGTGCCTATTAGACAGACTGCCCCCGCAAAAAGTTTCACCGCCGAAAAGATTTTTTATTATAACATAATCGAAAACCGCCGCTGTGGATCGTTTCCCACGCGGCGGCCTGTTTTACTTACTTCTGCTTTCTCTTTATTCTGTTTTCTTCTGCACCGTCGTGTTCTACCGCTCCACGATCCTGACCAGAAGTTTCACGATCGTCTCCATATCGTCGATGCAGGCATACTCGTATTTCCCGTGCGCATTCCTGCCGCCCGTGCATAGATTCGGACAGGGCAGCCCCATAAAGGACAGTCGCGCACCGTCCGTGCCGCCTCTGATCGGGGACACAATCGGCTCCACATCAAGCTGTGCCATGGCTTCTTTTGCCTGCTCTATGATAAACATGTTTTTCTCGATCACTTCCCGCATATTATAGTAGGAATCCTTCATGTCGATCTCGAACGTTCCCGCTCCGTACTTTTCATTCAGGTAACCTGCGATCCGCAGGAAATGTTCCTTCTTCTTCTCAAATTTCACCCTGTCATGATCCCGGATAATATATTCCGCCACCGCTTCTTCCACATTGCCATGCAGCGTATCCAGATGGTAAAAGCCTTCATAGCCGCAGGTATACATCGGATTCTCCGCCACAGGAAGCATGGACTGGAACTCCTGCGCCATCAGGATGGCATTGCGCATCTTGTCCTTCGCCGATCCCGGATGCACGCTCCGGCCGTGTACGGACACTTTGGCGCCGGCCGCGTTGAAATTCTCAAACTCCATCTCTCCCAGCGGACCGCCGTCCACAGTATAGGCATAATCCGCCCCGAACAGCTCCACATTGAAATGATCTGCCCCGGCCCCGACTTCTTCGTCCGGCGTAAAACCAATCCGTACTTTTCCGTGGGCAATCTCCGGATGCTGCAGCAGCCAGGAAGCCATCGCCATGATCTCTGCCACACCCGCCTTGTCGTCTGCGCCAAGCAGCGTCGTTCCGTCGGTCACGATCAGCCGCTTCCCCTGACAGGAAGCCAGATCCGGGAAGTCAGCCACCCGCATGACCACCTGCTTCTCTTCGTTCAGCACGATATCTCGTCCGTCATAGTTCTCGATGATCCGCGGCTTCACACCCGCCCCGGTCACCGCCGGGGAAGTATCCATATGGGCAATAAAACCGATCACCGGGGCATCCTCGCATCCCGCAGTGGCCGGAATGGAAGCATATACGTAACAATGCTCCTTATCGTACACAATCTCTTCCGCTCCCATCTCCTGCAGCTGCTTCTCCAGAAGCGCCGCCAGATCATGCTGTTTCATCGTGGAAGGCATGGTCGTACTCTCCTCCGCAGACTCCGTGTCAATCTGTACATACTCTAAAAACAGTTCGATTACTTTTTCCATTTTGTATCACCTCGTGTTATTTTATGATAATTTCCAGTTTCGATTCCTGTACAGCAACATGTGCTTTCATTTCTTCCTGTCGGATCACCTCACTCTAAAGCCGGCTCTCAGGCGGCCGTTCCTGCAGGGTCACAACCCCATCTTCCCCAGAATCCCATCCACGCTTACCCCCGGATGGGTCAGATACAGCCGACAGATTTGATCCGCCAGCTCTTCGCTGATGCAGTTCCTGGCCGCGATCTTATCCGCAGGCAGCTTCTTATCCGTATCCCGCATGACTGTCCTGACCAGCTTCTGCATGTCCCGGCCCGCCAGTTCATATGCTGGATCTGCCCCGGCATCCTCCCTGCTGTCACGGGCGTCGCCTTTGCCGCCTGCGCCCCGGAGGATTCTACCCTTTGGCTGTTTTGGGCCGTCTTTGCTCTTCTTCGCCTGACGGGCAATCTCTATCTTCTCCACCCCCAGCAGGCGTCCATCCTCAATCTCCAGCAGGGCGAAGGTAACCGGCTGACTGAATCTGCCGGGACCGCAGCTTCCGGGATTCAGATATAGCCGGCCGTCAATGCGCCTTTCCTCATATTTATGAGAATGCCCGTATAACATGACATCAATACCGCCTGCGTCCTTCGGCAGATACTTCTTGTTGTGCACCATAAAAAAATGAACGCCGTACAGTTCAATCGACAAAGTCTCCGGTAAATCCGCCGCCCATTCCTTATCATTATTGCCCCGCACCGCATAGGTTGGAGCAATCCCGCGCAGAGCCGACAGTATTTCAGGACTGTTGATATCACCGCCGTGCAGAATCGCCTCACAGCCGCGAAGCGTCTCCTCCACCTCCCCGCGCAGCATTCCATGTGTATCTGAGATCACCCCTATTTTGTGCATGGTACGTTCTCCTCATTCCCCTGCGGAATCTTTACTATTTCCGCCGTACACCAGTTCCGACAGCGGCCGAAACATATATCCCATCTCTTCCCACTTCGTCAACAGCTCGTCCAGAATTTCCCCGTTGGTCCGAGACGTATTATGTAAAAGCACAACCGCTCCGGGGTGCACCCGTCCCGTCAACCTGGAAAACGCTTCCTCATGGCCGGGCTGGTTGTCCTGATCCCAGTCCACATAGGCCAGGCTCCAGAATATCGTGTGATACCCCATCTCCTGCGCCATCCGCAGGTTCTCCACATTGCATTTGCCCTGAGGCGGACGATAATAAGAAGACAGCTCCGTGCCGGTAATCTCCGCAAAAAGCGCCGCCACGTCATCCAGCTCTCTGCGGAATGTCTCCTGATCGGAGATCGTGGGCATATCCGGATGATGGTACGTATGATTGCCGACCGTATGGCCTTCCTCCACCATGCGCTTCACCATCTCGGGAGCCGTCTCCAGAAAATGCCCAACCACGAAAAATGTAGCCTGCACGTCATGTTTCTTTAAAGCATCCAGAATCGGTTCCGTATTGCCGTTCTCATAACCGCAGTCAAAGGTAAGATAGATCACTTTCTCATCATCGCTGCCCACGTAATAGGCATCATACCATGCCAGATCTTCCGACGATGCATTGCCCACAGACTGTGTCCCCGGCTCCCCGAAGGACGGGCCCCAGTCCTCCGAGGCCAGTGTAAGCTGCCATCCCGCCGGCGGCTCCTTCTTCTTACTTTGTGTCTGCCGTTCTTTTTCCCCGTTCGTCTGCTCCGTCTGCTGTCTGTCGTTCGCTGCACCGAAAGTCCGCCGCATCCCATCATCTGCCTGCACTGACTTGCCCGTTGCCTCTGACTGCCGCTGCCCTGCCGCGCTTTCGCTTCCTGTCTTCCCCTGGGCTTCCTCACCTGCCGTCGCAGATTCCGCCTGCATTTCCCCGACTCCTGTCTGCTCCGCTTCCCGTGCCTGTACATCGGCCCCTGCTGTCTGCTCCGTTTCCTGCACCTGCGCCACATCTGCTGCCGCCTGCAACGCCTCTTTCCCCGTCTGTCCGCATCCCGCCAGCGACACAGCAGTCAACACCGCCAGAACACCCGCCGTCCTTCTCACACCATTTCTTTTTCTGCTCATGATACAACACTCCTGTCTCTTTTGTCGTTTACTATATTTTACAGGGCCATTGCATCAAAGTTGCATCATATCTGCATCAACTCTGCATCATCTTCCGGTCACGGCGTCTCATCCGCCTCCCAGACGATCGTCTCCCCGCTGACTGTGCCCAGGCTGCGCACATACTCCTCGATCGCCCCGGCCGGCGAAACCTCTGTCTTCGTGGCCTGCGTCTGCATTTCTTCTGTCAGTTCCGCCGAAGAAACCGCAAGGCGGTATACCGTCTCATCTTCCAGATCTGCGTCTCCTTTTGTAAAAAGCAGATACGGGTATGGATTCCCGTTTCCATCTATATCAAATCCTGCATCCCGCAGCTCCCGGATCTGTGCACCCGTCATCTCCAGCACGGAAATCGAGGAAGACACCGGCCGGATCAGATTGACCGCCTCCGCGTCGATCCCGCCTTCATAGAGATACCAGCCGAGCCCGAACCGATTGCCCCAGTGGCTTCCCTGGCCCCCGTTCAGGGAGATCAGGGCGCAGTCTGCATCCACGGCCCGCCCCTCCGCCACAGCCACCAGCTGTGCCGTCTTTTCCAGTGTCAGGGTATGCACAGCCGTGCCGAAGATCTCTTTCGACTCTCCCGCCAGCATACTTTCATTCATACTGTCGAAAGCCATTAACAATTCCTCTGTGCCGATCTCCCCGCGCATCATCCGCCGTATTTCCTGTGCCATCGGAATCATCAGCTGCTCCCAGCCGATATACACCATGGGAGCCGTCCTGCCACTGTATATCATATCCGCCACATCCCGATAAGGACTTTCCTCCGGAATCTCATTTCCGTGCAGTGACGGAATATCATTGATATTCACAAGCAACGCCTGCTGCCCCTCCGTTGTGGATATAAAATCCAGAAACTTAAGCGCATCCTCCAGCTTCTTCTCATTGCCCGGCTCAGCCAGTGAGCGGTTCAGCCCTATATATCGCGAAACGCTTCTGCAAAGCATATTGTCGGCGGCATTCTCCCCGAGCCAGGGCATGATACCGAATTCGTAGGTCCTGCCATCTTCCGTCGTCTTCTTATATTCGGGAATTCCCAGGCCCAGATAGAAAACGCTCTCCCCTTCCAGGAAACGTATCCTGTCCATATTCTCCTGCATGATCAGGCCGTTATCCACCCACTTTTTGTAATAATCCGCGATCGCCTTTACGCCTTCGTTCCCGGCCGCTTTCGCCTCACCTTTCAGAAACTTTGCTTTCCACTCCGCCCCCTCCGGCGTTCCAAAATACATGGTACTCCCAAGATTCATAAAATAGTTGAACGGATATCCGTCCAGATTCATGCCATTACCGACCGCCTGATAACCGGCCTCCTCGATCTGCCCTGCAAGAGCAGCAAATTCCCCAAAATTTTCCGGCACTTTCCATCCGTTTTCCTCAAGGATCGTCTTATTATAGTTAATGCCGATCATCTGATAGCCACAGGGCAAAAGATAGATCGCTCCATTGACATCCTGCGCCACCAGCAGACTCTCGGAATAGCGGTTCACAAAATCATAATTGGACAGATCCAGCAGGTATTTCTCCTGCGATTCCCTGCTGAAATTCTGGGTGGAGATATAGATATCCGGAATGTCCCCATGCTCCAGCGAAAGTCTTGCATACCCGCTTCCGTTCGCGCCGCCGTAGCTTATGATCTCAAGCTCCACCTCCGGATATTTTTCCTCAAAGGCGGCGATAAAATCCTCCGAGATCAGGAAGTTATAATTGGTGAGCGTCAGACCTTCATTCCCGCCTGTCGTCTGCTGTTGTCCGGAATCGGTCTGTTGATCGACTATTTCTGTATCTACAGGCACTGTACTGTCTGCACAACCCGTAAAAAGAAGGACGGCCGCCGCTCCTCCCGCACAGAAACCTGCCGCTCTTTTGATCTTCTCCTGTATCATATCCGATTTCCCCTTTTACATCATTTATTACACGGCAGCACATCTCTGCACTGCCGCCTTTTACACACTGTCCCTGTAACCGGACAGCAGCCATATCATCTTCTCCACATTCAACGGTTTGGTCAGATGACCGTTCATACCGGCATCTTTCGTCTTTTTGACATCTTCCTCATAAACATCCGCCGTCATCGCCAGAATCGGGATTTTCCCGGCATCCTCCCGCGCCAGGGCACGGATCGTCTCAGCTGCCGTAATGCCGTCCATCACCGGCATATGCACATCCATCAGAATCACGTCAAAAGTGCCCGCCGGGTTATTACAGAAGGCATCCACAGCCTCCTGCCCATTCTGCGCCGTTGTCACCACTGCCCCTTCATCCGACAGCACCGTCATTGCGATCTCCAGATTCAGTTCCACATCATCCACCAGCAGGATCTTCATCCCTCTTAAATCCGTCTGCTGCTTCTCTTCCCTGCACGAAGCCGGATAGAAATGCGACAGGGTCTTAAACAACACATTCACATCAATGGGCTTGGACAGATGGGCATCCATGCCCGCCTCCCTCGTACTGCGGATATCCTCCTCGTAGGCATTGGCCGTCATCGCAATGATGGGAATCGTCCCGGCATCTCCCCGTTCCAGGGCACGGATCGTCTTCGTAGCGGTAATGCCGTCCATCACCGGCATCATAATATCCATGATGATCACATCGAAAGTCCCGGGCGGATTGTTCTGAAAAGCATCCACCGCCTCCTGTCCGTTCATGGCCGCTGTGATCACCACTCCTTCCTCCTCCAGAATACTGCGGGCAATCTCCAGATTCAGCTCGATATCCTCCACCAGAAGCGCCTTCATACCCTTTAGATTGGCATGGAAATCTGCCTTGTTATCGTCCTCCTTCGCATCCAGATCGATATCGAACCATATTTCGATCACAAAGGTCGTTCCCACATTCAGCTGACTCTCCACCTCGATGGTGCCGCCCATCATATCTACAAATTTCTTCGTGATTGCCATGCCGAGGCCCGTACCCTTGTAGGTCGTACGCATACCGCCGTCCTCCTGTGCGAAGGCTTCAAACAGATGCGGCAGGAAATCCTCCTTCATGCCGATGCCCGTATCCGCCAGCTCAAAACGATACAGCACTTTATCCTGCGTATTCTCCTTCTCTTTGGCCCGCAGATATATGATACCGCCATCCGGCGTGAATTTCACAGAGTTACCGAGAATGTTGATAAACACCTGGCGCAGATGCAGTTCATCTCCGATCAGCAGCGGATGAGCAAACTCATCGATCTCACATTTCAACTCCAGGTCCCGCACCGCCAGCTGCCCGCCGATGATGGAGGCGCAGTTGTTGATACAGGTTCTGATATCAAAACTTTCATGGTTCACTTTCGTCTTGCCTGACTCAATCCGGCTCATATCCAGCACATCGTTAATCAAACCGAGCAGATGCTGCGACGAACCGCTGATCTTGTTCAGGCAATCATATACCTTATCCTGGTTGCCGATATTTTTCAGGGCAATATCCGTCATACCCATAATGCCATTGATCGGCGTGCGGATATCATGGCTCATATGGGAAAGGAAATCACTCTTGGCCTGATTCGCACTGTTGGCCTCCTCCGCAGCCGTCTGCAGCAGCCGGTTTGCCTCGTCCTTCTGTTTCACAAGCTGTTTGTCTGCTTTAGAGATCATGGCGATCACGATGATCACCACCGCCGAAGCCAGAAAGACAAGAGAAACAACTCCGAAAAAGAGTATTGTCCGGTCTAACAGCCGCGACGTGTTCGCCCCCAGTACTTCCGTGGGAACGAACAAAAGGATCTGCCAGTTTTCCGAGGAAAGTACGCCGTTTGACACATACCAGTCACTCTTCTGTCCTTCCTCGTCGGTAAACCGAAATTCCAGCGCCGTATTTTTCCGCTCTTTCATCTGCCGGACAAAAGCTTCATAGGTGCCTCCATGTATGATCGTGAAATCCTCCATAGCATTCAGCACATTATACCCCTCTATAAAGTTGTCAGCATAAGTATACTTATAAAGCCTTCTTCCGTTCTCATTGATCAGGTAAGTATAGCACTGTTCACCGAAACCTCTCACCGAAATCCGCTCCCGCATGGTTTCCATATCCACCGCCAGGGCAAGATGTGTGATCTCTACGCCGTCCAGGACCCGGACAGGTTCCGAAAGCCGTTTCATAAATACAAAATAGGAATCATCCCTGTGTGGTATTTCCGTCACCACCAGCTGCCTGGCATCCGATCCTGCAGTCAACAGCTCTGTCTGCTGCCAACGACCCATACTGGCATCCGACGCGTAATAATTCCCTTTCATATCATATGCGAGAACAATAGAGTTGGTCTCGTCAATAAAATCCGATGTAGATACCAGAACATCCAGCAGCTTTTGCGTCGTCTCCATCTGTTCATGCCGAATCACATGCTCACAGGCCAAAACCTGCTGCCAGGAATGCTCTATCACCCCATCCACGATCTCAGATGCCTTATCCGTAAACTCTACGATATGCTTCCTGCGTTCCTCAAAAAGCTGGTACTCCAGAAACGTAACATAATTCCCCGATACCGCAATCAAAACTAAAACCGCAAACAGGATGAAGATCGTCGGCGCTCCTTTCAGATTCCTTTCTTTCAACTCCTGCAATTCTCTTTCCTCACTCATATACATCTCTTCGATTTACCCCTTAAAAACAAAATCACCCAAAGATGTTCAAGGCATATTCTCAAACATCTTTGGATGATCCGTAAATTATCTTTCCAGCATTCCTGCATCCTGCCGAAATGACCCTGTATATCTCAAGAATACCCCTCTGCAATTCCTTATTTATTTTATCATAGGGCAATCTCATTTACAATATTTTATGTGGCGGGACAGGCAGATGACAACATGATCGGAAATCTCAGCTTTATCGTCCGGATACCCTGCAGCGGGAAATCTATCGGTTTCCCAGCAGCATCTCCCCACTGAACTTCCTCAGCGATATCTTCAGCAGGATCCACGCCGCCAGACCCAGCACCACTGCCAGGCCTGCCAGAATCCAGGCATTGATGAGCATCGCACCGATAAACTGTCCTGCGATCAGGAAGACCACCGGCAATATAAGAAAGGCTGCCTTCTGCTGCGCCTCCATCACGTTCTGCGCTTTCGCCGACCCACGCACAATCATCGTAATGGCGATCAGTGACACCGCCGGAGACAAAAGCACCAGCACCAGAAGCCAGCTGATCCCCGGAATCAGCATGACACCGGTCAGTGCAAAGCTCTCCGCTCCCAGCACCAGAACCATCAGCAGAAAGGATATCCATGATATCAGCATACTGAACAGGAAGGAGGCCAGTACCTTCGCATGAAACAGCTGCCTTACGGTCAGCGGACTGTACAGAAGCGTCTCCAGCGTATTCTGCTCTTTCTCCCCCACAAACGAGCTGGCCGCCATCACAGACGCCGCCATGATCGGAATGATCAGGAAAAACACAGGCAGTATATTGTCCATAAGAAGCCTAACCATGATCGCCTCCGTCCCCATACTCTGCACGTCCTCCGGCAGCAGTCTCATAAGAGGCTGCAGCTCATCCACCTGTTCCGGTACAAAGTGGGCCGACAACAGAAAAATGGTCGGTACCACCAACGTCAGCACCAGAGGTACCATCACTATCATAAGCAGTAACTGTTTGTTTGCGGTAATCTCCCGCATATCTTTTTTCACGATCGCACTTATCGCTCTGTTCATGACCTCTATCCTCCGTTTTCAACAATTCAGCCAATTTTACCACTGTCTTTGTCTGTCAACATTCGAAATTGTAATCCGGATAACTTTACTGCTGCCTTCGTTGAGCAGTTATTGCAAAATAAATATCCTCCAACGAGGGCCGGCTGGCCGATACATGATAAATCTTACTGCCGTTTTCCACGATCTGGCTGACAATGTCGGGAATCTCTTCTTCCGATCCAACCGCAATTTCAAACTCCTGTACTTTCATCATCTCTGCCGTTTTCCCTGTCCCTCCACATGTATCGTTCTCTGTCCGCTCCGGCAGAGAAATCCCCGGCAAATTGGGCAGATGATCCGTCTGGATCCTCACCTTCATGCCGGAACCCACTCCGTCCCGCAGCTGTTCCAGCGTTCCGACGCTCAGCAGCCTGCCCTCATCGATCAGTCCGTATCGGGTACAGATCTCCTGCGCGTAGCGCAGCTGATGTGTACACAGAAAGATCGTCATCCCCTGCTCCTTCGCCAGCGCCAGGATCATCTGGTTCACATGATGCGCACTCTCAGGATCCAGACCGGATGTAGGCTCATCCAGGAAAAGGATCTTCGGCTGGTGCATCAATGCCCTGGCAATCGAGAGCCGCTGACGCATCCCCGTCGAGTAGGCCGACAGTTTCTGCCCCGCATCATCTGCAAGTTCCAGCTGCTGCAGCAATCCTCTTGCCCGCTTTCTGCTCTCCTCCTCCCCGATACCGAACATGGAGCCGTAAAACACAAGATTCTGCATGCCCGTCAGATTATTGTACATCTGTGCGTGTTCCGTCATCACTCCGGAAACAGCGTGCACCTTCTCCGGATTTCTGAACGGATCCTCACCAAACACCAGACAATTTCCTTCGGAGGGCTGCAGCATTCCGTTCAGCACCTTGACGGTGGTAGTCTTGCCCGCACCGTTCGGACCCAGAAATCCAAATACTTCTCCCGTTTCCAGCGTAAGACTCATATCCGCCACTGCCATTTTTCCACCCGTATATACCTTTGACAGATGCTCCATCACTACTGCATTCATCCTGACTCCTCCCTTTCCTGCATGGACAGCATACTAAATGCTTATTATTACACTTCGCCGTCTCCGGCCTGTCTTTCAAATTTCTCCAGCCTCTTTACAATCTCCCGGAACACACTCTCCTCCTGCAGTGCAGCAAACGCCGGATTTTCCACAACCGCTTCCACGATACTTTTGCGCACCAGCTTCTCATCCCGGGGCATATTTTCTCCCAGGATCACCCTGTTTTCCAACCAGTCATCCAGCTGATCGAAATAAGCGTCACCGTGCAGCTTAAGCGGCCAGTCAGCGGTAACCGCCAGATCCGTATACCGTTCCAGATAAGCGCAGGCCCTGCTGATATCTGAAGCGGCCACATATCCCTGCGCCGCAGACAGATAATATGGAAGCAGAAACGCCGGATGCAGCTCCGCAATCCGAAAGGAATCTGCCAATGCCGCGATCCGTCTGTGGGTCTCATCAAACACGGTTTTGTCCCCCACGCATACTTCCTGATAACTCGACAGCATACTCAACAGCGCCAGCAGATAATGGTAAATTCCCACCTGACATACTGCCTTCGCATCCTCTGTTCTTCCCGACATCCTGTATGCCGTAGCCAGCAGCGTCTCCTGCGACATCAACGGAATTCCCATCCCGTCGATCATCTCTGTCACTTCCTCCGCATGCCCCAGCGACAGCAGACAAACCGCCTCCATATTTCTGGCCTCTTTGGCCAGTTCAACATCACTGCTTTCCGTACGGACACGAATAAAGAGTTCCCGCGCCTCTTTCAAAATCTCCTGTACCTTCCCGCCTTCTCCTGCCATCATACTGTGATTGACCAGCAAACTCCCCATTTGAAATAACAGCGGAAAACAGGCATTATATTCCCGGATCACCGCTCTGCACTCCTCCAGCACTTCTGCGAAGGGATGTTCCGCAAAGTCTTCCGACAACCGACAATACACCTTCCGAATCTCCTCCTTTGACATCTGGGGTTGATATCCCATAAGTTCATCGATACTGATATGGAAAAGTGTCGCCAACTGCGGCAGGAACGTGATGTCAGGATAACTTTGACCTGTCTCCCACTTGGACACAGAAGCCTTTGAAACTCCGATACAGGCGGCAATATCGTCCTGCGTCAGCCGCCGCTCTTTCCGTTTTGCATGAATAGTCTTTGCCAGATTGATCTCTTTCATGTGCACCTCCCTTTACTGTTTGTATTATACAGGTTGATAAAATCAATTTTCAAGCGACTTGCATTCTATTTTTCCTGATAAAATCAACTACCAGGAAACATAACGGCAGCTATGGAATTGCCAGAAGAACTTTTACCACAAATATAGCAGGCGACAAAGAATCTGCCGCCTGCCATATTGTTTACCTTATCTATACAAATTATAAAAAAGTTTCGAAAACAGAAAAGAAAGTCTTACTTCACAGCCCTGCTCATCTTTTTCAAGAGAACCGCCACATCGATCGGCTTCGTCAGGAAATCATCCATGCCGCTTTGCATCGCCCGCTCCCTGTCTTCCTGGAAGGTATTGGCAGTACAGGCATAGATCTGAACCGATGCCGCGTCTTCACGCTCCAGCCTGCGGATCTCGGCGGCCGCAGTGCAGCCATCCATCACCGGCATCTGCATATCCATAAGAATGATATCAAATTCCCCGGGATCGGAATTACAAAACATCTCCACCGCTTCCCTTCCGTTTACCGCATGTGCCGTCTCAAAGCCTTCCATCGACAAAATCTCCAGCAATACCTCGGCATTCAGTTCCACATCCTCAACCACCATGATCTTCACCGGCCGGCCTTCTGACCTACCCGTATCCATTTTCAGAGCTCCGGCCCCTGCTTCCTCCATTCCCTCCTGCAGATATTCCGGTATCTCTTTCATGATAACGGAAGGAATCGTGACCGTAAACGTACTTCCCTCATTCAGTTCGCTCTCCACGGTGATGTCGCCGCCCATGGCATTTGCCAGCAACTTGCTGATGGCCATACCAAGTCCGGTCCCCTTAATCCCTTCCGTATGCCGATTTCTCTCCTGACTGAAAGAATCAAAAATCTTCCCGATATACTCCCTGGAAATCCCGATTCCCCTGTCTTCACACCGATAGGTGGTGATCACATGCAGATCATCCGTCTGCTTCTGAGAAACCGACAGCCTGATCCACTTCCCCTTAGGTGTAAATTTGGCGGCATTCCCGACAATATTCATCAAAATCTGTTTGGTCCTTGTCGCATCTCCTTCGATACATGGCACCATTATCTCCTTTTCAACAATGAATTCCACGCCCCGGCTCCTGATATTGTCCGCCTGCATGGCAGTGATCTCATCAACCATGGCGGATACCAGAAGCGGTTCGCTGATAAGATCCACCTTACCCGCCTGCAGCTTGGACATATCCAGAACATCGTTCACCAGGGACAATAGATAATTGGCCGTGCTTTGAGACTTGCGCAGCCATTCCTTGATCTGTCCCCGCTGTCCCTCATTATCGATGTTGCCCATGATCAGATGATTCATACCGATCAGACCGTTGAGCGGTGTGCGTATCTCATGGCTCATATTGGAGAGGAACTCCCGCTGCGACCTGGCCCTTTCCGCTGCGATCAACGTTTTCGTCTGATATTTCATGACAATCAACAGCATAACAACTACCGTCATCATACTGAATACCAGCATCACCATACTCATGGTAACAAATTTCTTACTCTGTTCCGTAAACACCGACTCACTCAAAGACATGATGAAATACAGATCCATCTCTTTATCAAGAGGAATAAAATAGAACAGCTCCTGATGTTCCTCCCCTGCATGAGAGTGATAAAAGGCGAAGGTTTCCCGATTTTTCAGCTTCGCCGCCACCTCCTCATTGGTCATCTCCGATGATATGGATTCCGACAGATGGTCAAACAGGTTGCTGTACTTGTTCCGGTAACCTTCCTTACTGATGTCTACAACATAGTTGCCGTCCATATCAACCAGCGCACTGTGTCCCCGGCTCCGGCCGTCCTTCTTGTAGCTGTCGATGACCATTTTATCCTGAATGGAAGAAATGTCACTGACGCCGAGCATGGCGAGCATCTTCGTCCCGTCCACTTCATAATCCTGCAGTCTGACGCCATAGAGGATCCGCTCCTTCACCTCCCCGTCTTCCGGTATCCGCTCATCGAACCGGGCCACCACACGCTGCTCCCCATTGGCAAAATACGGCAGCAGATCCCGCCTGCCGTCTACACCGCCAAAGCTATCGGTTCCACACCGATCCGTATAAAGCGCACCCTCTTCCGTCAGCAGATAGATATGGGTAAAGCTGCTGGCCTCACATTCCAGATCCATCCTGCTCTCAATATCCTCAGTCGTCTCACATCCATAGCTCACGAAACGCTCCTGGATCTCCGCAAGATCCTCCCAGCATATCTCAATATACGTCTTGATCGTGGACTTGTCATGCTCTGCAATCTCACTGATCGAGTTTATGATATTATCCAGAATCGTTCTGTTCAGCTGCCCAACATAAATAAATGTGACAAAAAAGATAATGACCAGTGCAGAAGCAATTAACAGCAAATAAACATATCTGTGTTTCTTTTCCACCAATTCCATCCCCTTATTTAAATCCTTCGGCACTGCCGCAATATAACCTGTCGGCTCAGTTCCGGCCATACAGATTACTTTGAAACAGTTTCTTACAGCCTGTCATACACCATCTCCGATACAGACTGCAGTTTAATCATAGCTCTTTTTAGTAAAAAAGTCCATATTCTGCTGTAAATGCCTTCCTGTAAATATAGAAGTTAATGTTACAGTTATCGGCCGGATGCCCTGCAACTAAGCGCAGGGTCCCATGAATGGCAAAACAGCCAGCCCTGCAGGCAGGGTACTGGCTGTTTTGATGATCTTTCATTTTCTTTTATTGCTTTCATGGCATCTTACTCTCATTCCATACGCAAAGCAGTATCGGCTCGTCACTGATATAATCCTACCAGATGCTCGATTGCCGCCTGTCTCATTTCGCTCTGTGCTATGAAAGCTTCCCCGTACATCTCCTTGATACTGTCTACATATTCTTCGCCCATTTCCTCAGTCTGCTCCGCAAAGAAAGTATCAATATCAAAGGAAAGGCCGGCATCCTCAAAGATTGCCTGATACACCATGGCTTCCTTCGCCTGCTCCTCGGCACGCCCGGTAAGCTCCTTCTCATATGCAATCTCATCCTCGATCTCACTTCCCGTGTTATTATCTCCATATTTTAAAATGGATTTGGTTGCCTTGATATACTTTGACGGGTAAGTATTCACCGTGGAATTCTCCACCACATAGTCGGTCAGATAATCCCGCAGATGCTCTTTCCGGAAATCTCCTTCCACCTTTGCACGATATTCTGCCACCGTGGACACCTCCTCGGTATCCGCCAGATTCTCCGCCACAAAGTCATCCGTCAGTTCCGGTGTCTTATTAATCCCATTGACTGTCACCGCAAAACTGGCGTCCTTACCTGCCATCTCTTCATTATAATCCTCCGGGAAAGTAACCTCTACCGTCAGTTCCTCTCCTGGCTTATGCCCGATCAGCTGCTGTTCAAAATCATCCACCAGCGATCCGGAACCAATCGTCACATCATAACCTGCCCCACCGCTGTTGCCGCCTTCAAACTCAACTCCGTCCACAGTTCCTACATAATCTATATTGACTTCATCGCCATCGGCAATTGTCAGATCCGCATCCGTCTTAAGCTCCTTATAGGATTCCAGCATGGAGTTGATCTCCTCCTCTACCTCTTCCTGTGTAGCGGCAACTTCATCCTCCGGCACGGAAATATTCTTATAATCAGCCAGCGTAAGCGCCGTTTTCATATCGGCATTCTCGATCCTGCCATCTGCCGTGAGTCCTGCACTGTACTCCGTCCCCGGTGTCGTCCGGATCGCCAGGATATACAGCTGTCTGCCCACTGCTGCCACAATTGCCACTCCCACGACCAAAGCCACTGCAGTGCCGACTATTCTGGCTGCCCTTGCATCCCGCTTCGCCTTCTGAACCTGTTTCCTGCGCTCTTCGCGTTTTGCTTTGCTTTTACTCATCTCAGTCCCTGTATTCGTCTGAGTTGTCTTGTTCTTTGCCATTTTATGTGCCCTCTTTCCATCGTATAATAATTTCTCTAAACAAATAATTTAACACATTTAGACCGCAAAAGATATAGTTAAAGCAAAATTCACAAATAATGCACAAATTTTTTATGGCAGCCTCGCTTTAATCAATGCAATATCATGTCGACTTCCACTTTATGTAAACCATTCCTTCATCGTATCAAGCACTCTCACCAGCTCCTCTTCCGATATAATATAAGGCACCATGGCATACATACAATTCAGAAACGGCCGGCTGAACACCCCACGTACACCGGCGAACCGCTGATATCCTTTCAGGCAGCCTGCATCCTTCACCTCCACACACACACAGCCTCCCATTATCCTCACTTCCCTGACCTCGGGAGCCTCAAACCCTTCCATCTCCCGCCTGGTGATCTCTTCAATGCGGTGGATCTTCGCCATATAGTCCTCCCGTTCAAAAATCTCGATGGACTTCAGTGCTGCGCTGCAGGCCAGCGCATTGCCCATAAAGGTAGGCCCGTGCATCAACGCTTTCTCCGGTTCATCGCTGTAGAAGCCGTCATACACCTTTTGATTCGCCACCGTGACAGCGTGGCCGATATAACCTCCCGTCAGCGCCTTACCAAGCACCAGGATATCCGGCAGCACCAGGTCTGCCACGAAACGATTTCCGGTGCGTCCAAATCCTGTCGCCACCTCATCGAAAACCAGCAGCACTCCATACCGGTCGCACAACTGCCTGGCCCGCACGAGAAAAGATACGTCATACATGCGCATCCCGCCTGCCCCCTGCAGCAGCGGTTCCACAATAAAGCAGTTCAGTTCCTGATGATATTTCTCGAAAACTTCCTCCAATGCCGGAATCTCCGCAGGGATATGAATCACATCCTTCTTCTCCCCATAAGCCTCCAGAATAAAATGATAATCCGCATCATCTCCCACTTCCATGGCCTTAAAGGTGTCGCCGTGATAAGCATGAGTCAAGGCGAGCACCTTCGTCCGCTGACGCTCTCCTTGGTTTACATAATACTGCAACGCCATTTTCAACGCCACCTCCACCGCCACACTTCCGGAGTCGGAGAAGAAACAGTAATTCAAATCCCCCGGCAGAAAGCTGCGCAGCTTATCGGAAAGTCTCTGCACCGGTTCGTGGGTCAGCCCGCCCAGCATCACATGACAAAAACAATCAGCCTGAGCCTTGATGGCCTCCGTAAGCTCCGGGTGTTTATACCCATGGATTACACTCCACCAGGATGAGATCGAATCGATCATCTCCCACTCCGGTGTTTTCAGCCAGACACCTTTCGCATCTATGATCTGAAAAGGTTCTCGCATGGTTTTCATCTGTTCATAGGGATACCAGATCATCTTTACCTCCTTCTAACATGTTTCATACACCTTATGCTATATGTCCTTACCGTCCTCATACAATGCCAGCAGTTTCTCAATCTCCATAGGTAGCTCTGATGCCCCTTCTTCCACACAGGCAAGCACCGGCAGCTTCGTCCTGTACTCACACATGCGCAGGTTGTCCTCCTCCATCCTGTCGCCCGGATGAAAGCGATTGAAGATGATGCCCTTGACAGGAAGTCCCTTTGCCCGCATATATTCCACCGTCAGCACCACACTGTTGATGGTGCCAAGTCCCGCATCCGCCACGATCAGACTGGACAGACTGAGTTCTTTTATCACATCTTCCAGCCACAGTTCCCGTTCATCAAAACAGAGCGGACACACAATACCACCGCTGCCCTCCATAGTGACATAATCATATCGGCTGCAGACTTCTTCAAAACCTCTCACCACTTCTTCCAGAACCACCGGTCCGCCCTCGATCCGCGCGGCAAGATGGGGCGACACCGCCGTCTCATAGACGCAGGGACACATCTGTCCCAGGGGCTGCGCAATCCCCGATATCTGCTTCACATACAGGGCATCGCCGGGCAGCAGCATCCCCGCTTTCATCTCCTCTTCACCGGACAGCCGCGCTCCTCCCATCTGCCTGTCAATCGGCAGCATTGTTCCTTCTTCTATCCGCTCATTCCCGCTCATGGCAGCCTTATAGTAAGCGGCATTGATACCATTTTCTTTCAGCTTCTTTACAATCAGGCCAGTCACGAAAGTCTTGCCCATGTCCGTGCCCGTACCGGTAATAAAAATCTTCTTAGCCATTGCAGCGTCTCACCTCGAATCCTAAAGTATGAAGCATTTCCCTGTCCGACTCCACCGTGATCCCGGCCGTAGTCAGCATATCGCCCGAGATTGCCGCATTGGCTCCGCTTCGGAAACATGCCTCCCCCCTGTCTCCCACCAGTCCTCTGCCACCGGCCAGCCGGATGGATGCATCCGGAATCAGGAACCGGAAAAGAGCCACGCACCGGCACGCCTCCTCATTGGTCAGCGGTGTGTTCTTTTCACAGGGCGTCCCCGGAATCGGGTTTAAAAGATTGACCGGAATGGATTTTATCCCCAGTGCTCTGGCCGTCAGCACCATATCGATTCGATCCTCCATGGTCTCCCCCAACCCCAGGATCCCGCCGGAGCAGACCGTCAGTCCCGCCCGTTTCGCCGCCTGCAATGTCGCTGTCTTCTCCTCATAAGTGTGGGTCGTACAGATCGACGGAAAATACCGCGCCGAAGTCTCCAGATTACAATGCACTCTGGATGCGCCTGCCGCCCTGATCCTGCGAAACTGCGCTTCATCCAGCAATCCCAGAGAGACACACACTTCTATGGAAGTTTCCGCCTTGATCCTGCGGATACTCTCACACACCTGTTCTACTTCCGTATCAGACAGCCGCCTGCCTGACGTGACGATAGAATACCGCACTACGCCCTGCTGTGCATTGTGTTTTGCACCCGCCACAAGCTCGGCAGCAGAAAGCAGCGGATAGCTCTCCTCACACGCGGTCCGGTAATGAACGCTCTGGGCGCAGTACTTACAGTCTTCCGAACATCTGCCGCATTTGGCGTTAACGATCGTACACAGGTCAAACCCGTTCCCGCACTTCTCTCTTCGTATCTCCTCCGCGGCTTCCCGCAGCCTGTCAAGCGGTTCTTCCGAAAGCCGCAGGGCCTCCTGCCTGTTAATCTGTTCTCCCCGTAATACCCTGATTTTCATCTCTTCCGTATAATTCATGCCGTCTGTTTCTCTCCATTCCATTTTTGCGATCATCTTTTCTCTTTTACGTCAACCACTCACGCGGCAGACCTGCTTCCGGCTACCTTTCTTTATTCTCTGCCGATCTCTGCCGGCTCCCTACATATTGGCCAATACCGGCCGGATCCGTTTCGTCAGCACCGCCGCCACAAAACACAGGCAGATATCCCCCGGCACCGCCAGCAAAAAGCAGTACAGGAACAGGGGCCACAGCCCGATCGGCGTATTGATCACATAATTGCAGATAATATAATAATACACCATTCCCGCACCATAGACGACAGCCAGGCCGGTGAAATTAGCCGTCAGAATTTTTCCGAAGGTCAGTCCATCCGCTCTCTCCGTCATCCTTCCCGTCACATAAGCCGCCAGAATAAAACCCAGAATATAACCGAAACTCGGTTTTAGAACATACCAGAAGCCGCCGCCCTCTGCAAATATGGGAAGTCCCGCCAGTCCCAGAAGCGCATAAGCTCCCACGCTCAACGCCCCCAGCCTGCCACCCAGCAGAAGCCCCGCCAGCATCGTAAACAAAAACTGCAACGTAAAGGGAACCACCGGGACCGGTATCTTAATAAACGCCCCCACCGCTGTCAAAGCCGTAAACAGGCTGCACACAGCCATTTTTTGAATCCTGCTTTTCTGTTCCATCTCTTTTCTCCATTTCGTATTTGATTCCACATCTACTCCGGCTGCAGTCCGTTCGCACTCTACGTTAACAAAAAAAGCGTATATTGTCAACCTTATTTTAAAATAAGTTGACAGAGAACTTTCTGTCAACTTATCACACCGTCTGCCCTATTTATATAGATCTTCCACATATTCTTCCAGACAAATCCCCCGCTCCTGAATCCGGGTCGCCGCCTCCACGCCCACATAACGGTAATGCCACACTTCCTCCGCCACTCCCGTTATCTCCGTCTTATTCCCCGGATATCGGAAAATAAAACCGTACTTATAGCTATTAGCCTGCAGCCATAAATAGACATCATAGGTGGCACCATTAAGATCTACAGCCAGCCCCAGCTGATGTTCGCTGTACCCAGGAGCTGCGACCCACTGTCCAGCCAGCTCTTCTGCCTCTTCATCCGAATATCCCTGCTTCCGGTACTCCGCCGTCTTGTCGTCATAGAGCTGCTGCTGCTTTTCCGTCGTCCGATATCCGGACACCACACGGGGCAGCTGGTCCCAATTGGCTTCCCGTGCATCCTCCAGCATTTCCATTAAGGGTTCATAGATACGTTCATCCACACGCTCCCCGTCGCCTGCATCCACCAGATTCACCTCATACCCTTCCGGAATCGGATTCCGATCATTCACAAGAAGCAGATTCCACCCATCGTCATTCGGCACGGCACCGTCCGACCAGTCATCATACTGCATCACATTCCCCTGTGCATCATAGGCCATATTTTCCCAGACTCCGCAGTCTCCCTCGGCATCCCTGGCTCCGTTCTCCGGATACATCTCCTTCCCCGTGCTCTTCTGCCAGGAAGAACCCACAAGAACACCCCAGCCAAAATCCGCCGCCAAAACACAGACAAGCAACAACAGGCTTACAAATCCTGTCCACCGCCTCTGCCGACTTTGTTTACGCCTCCGCACCTTCCGTACCTCTGCCTCTCTTTCCCTCATGACTGCCTCTCCTTTCCCGTGTAGGACCGCGCTTCCCCATACTCACCCGTTTCAGCTTTAACGCAGTTCTTTTAATCCCATTTTTCCGTAAAGAGCATTATGCACCGTAAAACAAATCATGCCCCTGTACGATAATCATTATACCGTGCAGAAGCATGAGCAACTTTAAAAATACTTTGCAAAATTATTAAGAAAACTTTAACAGCGGCAGACTGAGCAGAAACGTCACAGTCTCCTCTTCACTTGCAGCCCGGATCGTACCGCCGTGCAGCAGAATGATCTCCTTCGCGATCGCAAGTCCCAGCCCCGTTCCACCCGTACCGGATTCACGGGCCGCGTCCGCACGGTAGAATTTATCAAATAATAACGGCAGCTTCTCCGCCGTAATGGTCCTGCCCCTGTTCCGAAAAGAGATGACGACATACCCATCTTTTTCCAGCGCTGTGATCGTAATCTCCGAATTCGGATAACTGTACGCCGCCGCATTCTTCAACAGATTTCCGAACACCCGCGCCATCTTGTCCGCATCGGCAAAGATAGCCAGGTCCTCCTTCAGATCAAGCACCACCCGATTTCCCTGTGACTCCAGCACCGGAGACATCTCGTCACACAGCTGCACCAGCATATAGTACAGATCGATCCGCTCCTTTGCCAGCTGCATCTGTCCGCTGTTCATGCGGGTGATCTCAAAGAATTCATTGATCATAGCTTCCAGACGGTTGGCCTTTTCAAGCGTGATATGCACATGCTTTGCCCGCTGGGCCACAGGCATGTCCGGATTCTCCTCCAACAGGTTCAGATAGCCGATCACCGACGTAAGCGGAGTCCGGATATCATGGGCCAGATACATGACCAGCTCATCTTTGCGCCGTTTTTCCTCAGCCGCCTCCGCCTTCTCTTTCTCCAACTCCCGCTTTACCGCATTCAGCTTACGTTCGAAGGGCAGCATTTCCACCGACAGACAGATCTGCCCCCTGTCCTCCGCCAACAGCGCGTCTATCCCCTGATCGATCTCCTTGAAATATCCTGTCATCCACCGGAATAAATATCCCAATAGAAGTACAAATACCAGCAGGATCGTCACTCCCAGAAAGACTTCCCTGAACCCTCTGAAATAGAAATGATACAGATAGAAAGCCTCCTCATGCGTGATCTGCAGGACATACTCCAACAGGCCGACCGTCCAGTCCCCAAACCGCTGCCTGCGCATAAACAGATACAGTGCCAGCACCATACAGACCGAAATAAAAGCAGTCAGACTAAACCGCAGCATGATCTTTCTTAGAAATACCGCATACTCATCTTTCCTATGATTCTTCAATTTTATATCCAACTCCCCACACCGTCTTAATGTACTTCGGCTTATTCAGTGTATCGTTAAGTTTCGTCCGCAAATGCCTCACATGTACCGGAATCGTATTATTCGACTTGCTGTAATATTCGTCCTGCCATATTCTGTGAAACAGCTCCTCCGCACTCACCACACGTCCCTTATTTTCCAGAAGGATCCGCAGGATAGCGAATTCCGTCGGCGTAAGGACCAGCGGCTTCCCGTTCAGAGTGCACTGATAGGTCCCGACATGCAGTTCCAGTCCCAGATAGGACAGAATTTCTTTCCCCTTCTCCTCTCCGTCCACATGCGCCGGATTATACTTCTTGTACCGCCGCAGCTGGGATTTGATCCTGGCTACCAGTTCCAGTGGCAGAAAAGGCTTGGTGATATAATCATCCGCCCCCAGCGTAAGTCCGGTGATCTTATCCATCTCCCCGTCCCTGGCCGTCAGCATAATAATCGGATAGGTATGCGATGCCCTGATCCTCCGGCACAGTGACAGTCCGTCGATCTCCGGCATCATCACATCCAGGACGGCCAGGTCAAGCTCCGTCGTCTCGATACACGCCAGAGCCTCTTTCGCAGAGTAAAATTTATATACGGTATAATCCTCACTTTTCAGATAGGTTTCAATCAGATCCGCGATCTCCACTTCATCATCCACGATCAATATTTTATCAGACATGTCAATCGACTCCTTTTTCCCTTCCATCAGCTTCCATATTCCGATACCATTCGTTTACTATACCTGAAAAAACAGATAAAGTCTACTCCGCAAGATAAACAGCCAGTCTTTTCCCGACAGCATCCAGTGTCTCCCCGATCCCCTGTTCTCCCAAAAGGAAGCGGGATCCTTCCTCAAAAACACATTCCTCGAAAACCGTATCTTCCAGATAAGGGATTCCGGCCGTCTCCATCCAGCCTTTTATCACCGTGATCTCCTCATCTGTAGGCAGAAACAGATCCAGAATCAGTTCACTGCCGTCTTCATAAACTATTCCTGCCTTTCCGTACTCACCGTCTGCTCCGTTCTCTCTTTCTTTCATCCTGAACATCTCATCCAACGCCGCCCTGTTCACTGCATATCCACTCAGTCTGCTCTGATTCTCCTTTCCCAGGAATGCTTTCAGGAAATCTTCTGCCAGTTCCCTCTTCTGCGTCGCAGAATTGATCCCCAATATCGTTTCCGGCAGGAACACACTGCCTTCCGCCCTTTCCATCGGTACAAACACCCTGTCTTCAAATCCTTCCGCCCTGGAAATAGAAGTCAGCTCTATATAACTTTGCGGCGAAAAGTTCACGCCCATAAAGATATTGAAATATTCCGCCAGATAATCCATATAAAATCCATAATGTCTCAAATCGTACATCCAGTCTTCATCCACATACTGTACATAATATTCATCCGTCTCCTGGAATCGTTCGATACTGCTCTGCGCGATCCCGTCCATCTGCGCCTCATAGATCCTCTTAGCCTGTGTGAGAAATTCCTCCAGCGCCGCCCTGTTCATCTCTCCGTCCTCCGTCCTCCACTCCTGTACGGAAATAAGGGAACAGAGCTTCATGATCGCTTTCTCGGAACACAGACCGATCAGGTCCTTTCCCGGAGCCTCCCTGCGCATCTGCTCTATCCGGTCTGCGAGTGCCGTCAGCCCTTTGATACCGGAGACGTCACTCTTCTTCCCCATCATAATCGGAAAACTGATCTGACCGGGAACCATGTAAATCCCGCCGTCCTTTTCAAACGCACGCAGCACATTCCCATACGTCTCCTGCTCCAGATCGACAACAAGCTCATCCAGCTCACAAAGCACACCTTTTTCCAGATAGGAATCCACGGGCAGCCCATCCAACATCAGGATATCAGGTCCTTCCCCTGCCATGATCTTTGTATTCAGTTTCTTAATGGCGTCCTCTCTCGTAACCGCCTCCCCTTCTTCCATCCCGACCTCATATTCCACGAAAACATCCGGGTTTTGTATCTGATAGAAAGATACCGCCGCATACAGATCCACGTCTTTTTGCAGGCTGTATACTTTCAATCTTTCCTGCGGCACCGCTTCCTTATCAGGGTCGTACGTAAAACGGATCAGTTTCCCCTGGTCGGATACCGCCAGAAATGCTCCCGTATCCAGAAATACCATGCCTGCAATCCCATACTGTGGATTTCCCAGACGCGACAATCTTCCGTCTATGATCTGCTCCATCGCACCGCCACCTGTCACATGACGGTGCAGTCCCTTCTTACCCGCCACATAAAGCACGTTCTCTTCCCCCGGAAAAAGACACATATTCTGCCATCCTGCGCCGTTAAACCCTCTGTCAGCATAGTTGTCCTGCACAAATTCGGCCAGCACCTCGTCTTCCACACAGGCTTCCTGTTCCATATCGTAGAGAAGCGGCGCCTTAAAATCATACCCGGCTATGATCATCAGATTTCCCAGAAACTGTATCGTCTGAGGACTGCCTTCTGTGCGCAGGTATAAGACACTGCTGCCATCCTCATGCACCTCATAGATACTGCCGTCCTGCGCTGAAACAAAATACCGGTCCGTATTCGAAATCCAGAACCTGTCGATCCCCTCTTCCTCCTCTTCTGTCGGAAACCGCACGGGTATCACCGTCTCATCCGGCAAAAGCAGGATACACTTTAAGGAAATCTGCTCCGCAAACGCTGCCTCCTCACTGTCCGTATTGTCATTCTCCGCATACAGAATCCCCATCGTGCCTTTGGAATCCATCTTGACATCCATGATATAAGCATCGTCCACATTCTCCTTAAACCACTGCCTTTCACTGCTCTTCCAGGCACTGCCGTCCTCTTCTGATATAAGTACTTCCCCCTTCCGGCCAAGAATCACCAGCTTCCCGTCATCCATCTTACAAAATCCACAGACACCTTCCAACTGAATCGGCAGCTCCTCCTCCGACTCCACATACCTTCCCATGGTCGTCTGCTGTCCTGCACTCCCCTGCCCGCTGCCTGTCTTCTGCGATTCGACCCGGCTCCCGCATCCTGTCGCCAGCAGCATCACAGCAGCCATCAGACAACACAGCATTCTTTTCTCCGCACGTTTCTTTTTTCTCATTCTTCCACCCTTTCTTCCGGCATCACGGCAATCTCCTTCTTCTGATATCCTGAAATTTCCATGATTCATACTATTGCAATATCCAACGCTTTCTCCGGGCATAGATGATTATGCCCCTGTACAGTACCATTGTACTGAGCAGGGGCTGCGCTGACTTTAACTATAGTTTGTTTAAATATTAATAAAACTTTAACATAGACCGCTCTGTAGTTTAAAACGTGCAGTACTACCCGTCCGCTTCCAACACTGCCGTGATCCGCGCACCGCCGCCTTCCTCTTTTGCCCTGTTTTCCAGCCGCAGTCCTCCGCCATGCTTCCCGCAAAGCACCTGACTGCTGTACAGTCCCATGCCGAAATGCGCCCCATCCTCCGAAGCCTTCCCGAACGGTTTCGGGCCGTCTCTTAGAAGCGCTGCCGGATATCCCGGGCCGTCGTCCTCGACGGAAAGTGTTAGAAAGCCGCCTTCCTGACGCAGACAGACACGCATCTCCTGCCGTGCAAATCGTACCGCATTCCCGATCAGGTTCTCCGCCACAGTGAGGAAAATGCCGTGATCTATATATACCCTGTCCACACACTGTTCTTCGACAGATACCCGGATAGACGGCCTGCGCGGCTCCGCAAGCAGCTTTGCCGCCTCCTCCAGTTCCTGACGCAATAATGCGCTGTCCACGACTTTCCTGCAGACCGGCATCTGTTCCAGCCGCTGGATGCTGCTCATGGCCTCCACGTACTGTTCTATGCGCAGCGTGTATGTTTCCAGCCGCTTAAGCGCCTGCTCCCGTTCCACGGCACTCTCACCGCCCCGGCGCAGCTGCTTCACCGTCCCCTTCAAAACCGTCACCGGATTGCGCAGATCATGCGCAAAGGCCGCATTCAGCCGTCTGCGTTCCTCCGCCTGCCGCCACAGTTCCTGATTGGACTTCTGCAGCTCTCCCCGCATGGTCTCAAAAGCCGCACAGATTCCGCCCAGCTCATCCGCCGAAACCACCGGAATCGAGAAGTCCAGATCCTGCATCCGGATCCGCTCCGTTCCTTCTTTTAAGATTCTAATCGGCTCTTTCAGTTTCCAGCGGTAAAAAAGCATCCCGGCTATTCCCAGCCCGCTTACCGGAAACAGCAGCACCGTCAGGGTCTGCCCCCACCTCAGCATCCTGAGAATATTCATCTGCTCCGGCGACGGTTCCTCCAACTCCGTCACCACACCGTCATAACTGATCGCGATCCCCCCTTGTGGAATCCTCTTGCCGATTCTGCCGCATGTAGAATAGATAACCGCTGTCAACATCAATGCCGCTGTCAGACAGCCCGCCGACAACAGGAAAAAAGACCGCCGCAGTCCCATATTTCTTAACCGTTCCATTTGTACCCGCACCCCCAGACCGTCTCAATATAGCCGTGCAGCGTATGTAAACCAAGTTTCGCCCGGATCTTCCGGATATGTTCCATCACCACATCGCTGCTGCCGTCTCCCTCCAGCCCCCAGACCGCCTCATAGATCCGCTCTCTGTCGAAGACCTGTCCCGCATGGAGGGACAGCAGCTCCAGAATATCAAACTCCCGTCTGGAAAAGGCGATCTCCTCCCCACAGACAGTCACCGTCCGGGCGGAATAATCCACGGCCAGCTCCCCGAAAAACCGCACCGTGGCGCTGTGCTGTCTGCGCTGTTCCCGCCGCAGATGGGCCGCCACCCTGGCCCCCAGCTCATCCAGATCAAAAGGCTTCACGATGTAGTCATCCGCCCCGGCTCCAAATCCCCCAATCTTGTCGGCGGCCTCCAGACGGGCCGTAAGAAACAGAATCGGACAGGTGATATACGTCCGGATCTTCCGGCACACCGCCAGACCGTCCATCCCCGGCATATTGATATCCAGCAGGATCAGGTCCGGCACGGCCGTCACCTTCCGCAGCGCCTCATCACCGCTGTACGCCGTCAGCACCTCATACTGCGGCTCAAAATAACTTTTCAACATATCCACGATCCCCGGCTCGTCATCCACGATCAGCAGTTTCTGTCTCATCCACTGTTTCCTCCTGTCTTTTCTGCACACACTGTATTCTATTATGAACGATATATCTCAAAAAAGTCTCAAGAATCCTGTTTTCTCCCGAATCCGGACAACAGATGAGCCTGCCGGAATCCAGCAGGCTCACCCTCTATCAGAAGTTAGCTTTAGAATATAAAATACTAATGTTGCTATTGACTTCCTCCGAAGACAAAACAGTTTTCAATGCCTGAATAAACGCTTCCTTATCCCGACATTCATATAACGGCATAAAATTCTCCGCATCATCGATCAGATTACTGCCTACCGTTATCGCAACCGGATAATCTCTTTCCGGCTTTGAATATATGGTCAGCAACGTATAACTGTAATTATCCAGCTGTGGAACCACAACTTCAAATACTGTCGCCAGGTTATAGATAATCTCCCGATCCTGCGGCTGAAACTTCATATTCGTTATTCTGCCGTATATGATGCCGTCTGTTTTTTCTGCCAGAAGATCCGCCTGTTCTTTCAAAATACTGTTGGGTAGTTCCTTTGTCGTCCTGCGCAATGTCTTCTCATCAAACCGCCATAAATCCAATTTCATGCCAACCTCCTCACCTGATCGCAAATTTTATCGGTAAATGATCTGAATATCTCTTTTTGTAAATCCTGTGATTTCTAATCAAAGAATCCTCTCCAATATGATCTATGACCTCAAATTCTTCCCAGACAAACGCGTCAATCAGCTCCGGCCGGATCAAAACCTGATCGAACATATACCAGTAAAATAAATTATCATCCTGATCCGAATCAAAATAATAGGTTCCCAGAGCATGATCCCGCCTGCCAAGCAGACTCCACGTAGGATTATAAAAAAATTTAACCTCACTGCCGTTTCCGACTCGATATCCTTTCATCGCCTTTTCAGAATCCATTATGGCATGAAATCCATGCATCCCTATGATTCCAGCTGAAAACGGCTGCAGGTTAAAATCTCCTGCAACAATCGTACTATACGTTTTCTCGCCTGCACTTAATGCTTCTGCGTTACAGACCTCTTCCAGTTTCTCAATGGCCCGTGACAGATCGTTTGCCCTTTGATTTCTGGCCAGTTCACTGCGAAACATGGCGCTTGTAAAATGCACTGTTACCAGCAGGAGGTTTTTCCCATCCTCGCGCACCTTATATGCCGCAAAGTATTTCTCTTCCTTATAAATAGCTACTTTAAACTTTGCTTCTGCCAAAAGTATGATTTCTCTCTGTCTTGATAGAATCTCCTTCTTTTCAAAATTTCGGCCGCACTCTTTTAATCTGGAAATAAAATGCTGCACATCCAAATTCTCTGCTTCCACAAGCATTACAATATCAATATCATTTTCCAAGACCATATTGTACAGTTCCTGTACCAGATTTTTTCTGTTTATATTCCAAAACAAACACCTGATCACGACCACCTGCCTTCTTAATCCGCTCTTTACCACGATGCCATTTTCTATCAATATGCTATGATACGATATACTCAGATCCTGTCAACATTGTTACTTCAAAATACCGATCAGTAACTCACGCATTCCTCGTCGCCACCACATCCACACCGGTTCCGGCCACATCCGCCAGGATCACATCCCCGATATGCACCGGTGCTTTCACGGTAACGCCTTTCAATGCCTTAACACAGTCAAAAATCTTCTCCTTGGGTATGTCCTCTTTTGTCTTCACAGAGATCATCTCCACGAAGCCGCCCTCCACCTTCACCGTCGATGTGACGATCCGGGTCGGGTTGGTGACCTCTTTTCTGGCATAGGCATCTCCCCGCGGACAGGTATTGCCGGTCACGCTCACGATCTTATCCTCATCCATCTCCACCGTCACCGGACAGCCCATGGGACAGCCGATACAGATCAATTCTCTTTTTTCCATAGTCGTTATATCTCCTCCAGCTTCACCGTGATCGTCTTAAGATCCGGATGCTTTAACAGCTCTTCTTTCCTGAGCTTCACATCCTCCATCTCTCCCGGCGCCATGACCGGACGCTTCCTGTGCAGGATCCGTTCCTCATCCAGATACACACTCACAAAACAGTTCTTATATACACCACCGACTCTGAAACGCACAGTCTGAATGTCCTCCATACGCTCTACATGAATTCTGGACGGCACCGTGTAACGCACACCGTCCACCGCACGGATTTCCACCGCCTGACGCCTGCCCTGTGCTGCCCCATCTGCATCCTGCTTCGCACTGCTTTGCGTCTCTTCCTCTACGTCCGCCTGCTCTCCGGACCATTTTTTTGCTTCATCAGCTTCAACGGCAGCTGCCTGCAGCTTTGCCCGCTTTCCTGCTTCCTGTACGTAACGGGCGGCATTCCTGCCGGCCGCGGCAGCTTCCTCCGAGACAAAATCCACCAGATCATGCACATGCAGCACATTTCCGCAGGCAAACACGCCCTCTATGTTCGTCTCCAGGCTCTCGTTGACCACCGGGCCGGACGTCACCCTGCTGAGCTCCACGCCCATGCCGCTTGACAGCTCATTCTCCGGAATCAGCCCTACCGACAGCAGCAGCGTATCACACGCATAGTCTTCTTCCGTTCCCGGAATCGGTCTGTTCTTCTCATCCACCTGCGCCAGCGTGACACCTTCCACCCGTTCTCTGCCGCGTATCTCCACCACCGTGTGACTTAATTTCAACGGAATTCCGTAGTCATCCAGACACTGCACAATGTTCCGCTTCAGACCGCCGGAATAGGGCATCAATTCCGCCACCACCTGCACCTGCGCTCCTTCCAGCGTCATACGTCTGGCCATGATCAGGCCGATGTCACCGGATCCCAGGATGACCACCTTACGCCCCGGCAGAAAGCCTTCCATATTGACAAGCCTCTGGGCCGTCCCCGCGGAAAAAATACCCGCCGGACGATAGCCCGGAATATTCAGCGCCCCTCTCGAACGCTCCCTGCAGCCCATCGCCAGAATGACCGCCCCGGCCTTAATCTCAAACAACCCGTCCGTGCTGTTCATCGCCGTGACTACCTTATCCTGACTGATATCCATGACCATGGTATGCAGCCTGAATTCAATCTGCAGCTCTTCCACCTGCTCGATAAACCTGCCCGCATACTCCGGTCCCGTCAATTCCTCCTTGAACGTATGCAGGCCGAATCCGTTATGGATACACTGATTCAAGATACCGCCCAGCTCCTTATCCCGCTCCAGAATCAATATGCTCTCTATTCCGCTTTTCCTCGCGGAGACCGCCGCCGACAACCCCGCCGGCCCGCCGCCGATAATTACAATATCATATGTTTTCACGCGCTATTTCCTCGTTTTCTATCTTCATTTTGTGACAATCAATTTGTGAATAACAAAGAAACCTACAGCGAATCCTTATTTACCCCAACCACAATCCTGGATTCACCGCCCGCCTTCGTAATGTCACTGATATCCTTCCCGCACTCTCTCGCCAGAATTTCCATCACTCTCGGAGAACAGAACCCTGCCTGACAGCGTCCCATCCCGGCTCTCGTCCTGCGCTTCACGCCGTCCAGGGACTTCGCTCCCAGCGGTCTTGTGATGGCATCTATGATCTCCCCCTCCGTCACCATCTCACAGCGGCAGATGATATTGCCATAGGCCGGATTGTCCCTGATCAGCTGCCTGCGCTCCTCCACAGGCAGTGCCTGCGGTTTCAGGATTCCTTTTCTTGTCCCGTCAAATGACGGGTTTTCTTCCAGCTGCAGGATTTCCCGCACAATACCGGCCACCATCACGCCGATCGCCGGACTGGCCGTCAGTCCCGGCGATTCTATGCCGGCGCAGTCCACGAATCCGGCCGCTCCTTCCACTTCCCCGATGATAAATTCGTGATTCTCCTCATGGGCACGCAGTCCGGCAAAAGAAGTGATCACGGACCGCATGGGCAGATTCTTTACGTTTTCGCCGGCTTTCTCGATCACCTGATCCAGCCCTTCTCTGGTGGTGTTGCTTCCCTCTTTGTTCTCTGTATCCACGGCGGTCGGTCCCACCAGCAGATTCCCGTGCACCGTCGGCGTCACCAGAATGCCTTTGCCGTACTTGCCCGGCAGGGCAAAGATCACTCTCGCCACATGGCCGCCCGCCGATTTGTCCAACAGACAGTAATCCCCTCTGCGCGGCGTGATCCTGATTTTCTGTTCGCTGACCATATTGTGGATCACATCCGCGTAGACACCGGCCGCATTGACTACGCATTTCGCCTCGAACTGCCCCCGATTCGTCTCGAGCAGCCAGCCACTTTCCGTCTTCCTGATACCCTGTACTTCGGTGTCAAACCGAAACTCCACCCCGTTGACCGCCGCATTCTCCGCAAACGCGATATTCATGCCAAAAGGACAGACGATCCCCGCCGTGGGAGCATACAAGGCCGCCACCGCATCGTCCGAAATATTCGGTTCCATCTGTCGCAGCTCTTCTTTCTCCACTATGCGCAGTCCCGTTACGCCATTGGCTGCGCCTCTGTCATAGAGCGCCTGCAGGTTCGGCAGATCTTCCACATCCCGGCAGATCACCAGCGAGCCGATCCTTTGGAATTCGAAATCCAGCTCCTTTGACAGCTGTTCCATCATCTGATTGCCCTGCACGTTCAGTTTCGCCATCAGGGACCCCGTGGGGGCGTCGTAACCGGCATGTGCGATCGCACTGTTTGCCTTCGACGTACCGCAGCATACGTCTTCCGCCTTTTCCAGCACACATACCCGTGCCCTGTATCTGGAAAGCTCCCGCGCCGCGGCACAGCCGGACACACCGGCGCCGATAATGATTACGTCATACATATCTCTCTTAGCTCCAATCTGTCTTATTATTCACCTGCCATATCAGAAAAGCAGGTCATCTTTTCCTCCATTCCGAAGCGTCACAAATTCCTGGTTGGATCATCGCTCATCAGAGAATTTATTCAACTTTCTCCCAGCCATAGGCGCATTTGACGGCCCTGCTCCAGCCCTTCACCATAGCCTGCCGCTCTTCTTCCGGAATCTCCGGCACGAACTCCCTGTCGATGGCCCAGTTCTTCACCACATCTTCCTTGTCCGCCCAGTAGCCCACTGCCAGCCCGGCCAGATAGGCCGCTCCCATGGCCGTAGTCTCCACACACTTCGGGCGGTTCACCGGCGCGCCGCTGATGTTCGCCTGCTGCTGCATCAGGAAATTATTGGCACTGGCGCCGCCGTCCACCTTAAGCGCCGACAGCTTGATGGCGGAATCCGCCTCCATCGCCGCCAGCACATCATTAACCTGATAAGCCAGCGAATCCAGTGTGGCCCTGATGATATGATATTTGTTGACGCCGCGGGTGATACCCACGATCGTTCCTCTGGCATACTGGTCCCAGTGCGGCGCACCCAGCCCCGTAAAGGCAGGCACCACATAACAGCCGTTCGTATCCGTCACCTTCTTCGCCATATACTCCGAATCCTGGGCCGAATCGATCAGGCGCATCTCGTCCCGCAGCCACTGGATGGCCGCCCCCGCCACGAAGATGGAACCTTCCAGCGCATACGTGACCTTGCCGTCCAGCCCCCAGGCGATGGTCGTCACCAGACCGTTGCGGGAAAAGACCGGCTTTTCCCCCGTATTCATCAGCAGGAAACATCCCGTCCCGTAAGTATTCTTCGCCTCGCCCGGCTTAAAACAGGTCTGACCGAACAACGCCGCCTGCTGGTCTCCCGCCGCACCGCCGATAGGAATCGGCCCACCGAAAAAGCCCGGGTCCGCCTCGCCGTAAATGCAGCTGGAAGGTTTCACCTCCGGCAGCATGATTTTCGGAATCTGTAACTCCTGCAGGATCTCGTCGTCCCACTCTAATGTATTGATATTAAAAAGCATGGTGCGGGAGGCATTGGAATAATCCGTCACATGGACGCCGCCCTTCGTCAGCTTCCAGATCAGCCACGTCTCCACCGTGCCGAACAGCAGCTCTCCGGCCTCCGCCTTCTCTCTGGCGCCCTCCACATTGTCCAGGATCCATTTAATCTTCGTCGCCGAGAAATAGGCGTCGATGACAAGCCCCGTCTTTTCCCTGAATTTATCCGTCAGCCCCTTCTCCTTCAGGCTGTCTGCATACTCCGATGTGCGGCGGCACTGCCACACGATGGCATTGTGGATCGGTCTTCCCGTCTTCTTATCCCATACCACCACCGTCTCCCGCTGGTTCGTGATTCCGATCGCCGCAATATCCGCCGCCGTGGCATTGATGTTCGCCATCGCCTGTCCCGCCACCTCGTACTGTGTCGACCAGATCTCATCCGCGTCATGCTCCACCCATCCCGGTTTCGGAAAATACTGCGTAAACTCCTTTTGCGCCACGCTGCACATATCCCCCTGTTCGTTAAACAGAATGCAGCGGTTGCTGGTGGTCCCCGCATCCAGTGCCATTATGTATTTTGCCATACTGTCCCTCCTTAAGAATTTATTCCAAAGTATTCTTTCTGAAAAATTCCCCCACATCACTACTATAATGTCTTTTCATCGTATACTCAATTGAAATTCACTGAAAATTTTATTTTACCCTGCAAAGTTCCAGTAATACTCACTCATGCTCCATATTCCCCGAAATCCAACACCAGATCCTCATAAATCCCTGCCTTTACCTTTGTGGAAAAGGAATGCAGCGCTGGTCCTTCCTCTTTCTCCAGCCCATATACTGTGACACTCTTCTGCACAGGGTCGACGATCCAGTACTCCCGCTCCCCTTCCGGAAGCCTTTCAATATCCTCCACCGTATAACTTTTCTTTCCACCCGCGGTCATAAACAGTTCATTTCCTCCAATCAAAACATGCTCCATGAAAATTCTCCTTCCTGTTCCGGCAGAGAATTTCTATTGTCACCCTGTTCTTTCTGACAACAGTTCCTGCCGCTGTTCAATTATGGTTGTGAGTAAAGCGGCAGAAACTGCCAGAATGTGCGAACGCACGTTTCATCGATTACTCTTGTTGAAATTATCATACACCTGCACGGTCAGGCCGTCAAGGAAAACTTACTGTACTTCTTTCCCTTCAATAAACACATGTCTGACCTTCGTTGACACCTCAAAAGGACAGCCGTCCGTGATGACCAGATCCGCATCCTTGCCGACTTCAATCGAACCTACCCGGTCCGCAATCCCCGCATGTCTGGCCGGGTTGATGGTGATCGCCTGCAGCGCCGCAAAGGGATCCATGCCCGCCTGCACCGCCAGTCCCGCGCACAACGGAAGATATTCCTGCGGAATCACCGGCGAGTCTGTGATGATGGAAACCTGACAGCCGGCAGCCGCCAGCACACCCGGTGTCGTCCAGCTCTTGTTGCGAAGTTCGTATTTGGATGCGCTGGTGAGCGTCGGTCCTACCGCCAGCGGCACGTTCTCCTTCGCCAGCTCTTCCACGATCAGATGCCCTTCCGTCACATGCTCCAGCGTGATCTTTACACCGAACTCTCTGGCAATACGAAGAGCCGTAAAAATATCCTCCGCCGCATGGGCATGGGCTTTTAACGGCATTTCTCCTTTGATCACCGGGATCAGGGCCTCCAGCTTCATGTCAAAGGCCGGCTTCTTCGTCGGATCGTCGCCTGCCGCCTCTTTTTTCTCCAGATACTCCCTTGTCTTGAACAACGTCTCCCGAAGCAGGGCTGCCGTGCTCATGCGGCTGGAATCTTTCTTCTCCCGGTAAACTCTCTTGGGATTCTCACCAAAGGCGCACTTCATGGCCACGTTGTCACGCACCACCATGTCCTCCACTCTTCTGCCCACCGTCTTGATGGTAACGAAGGTGCCGCCCAGCACATTGGCGCTGCCCGGTCCTACGCAGACACAGGTCACACCGGCCTCCGCCGCCTTGGGAAATGCGGCGTCCATGGGCTTCACACCGTCGATGCCCCGCAGCTGGGGACTGACGATATCATTCAGCTCGTTGTAATCCATCCCCTCATAACCGATTCCATAACCGTCCAGCCCGATGTGCCCGTGAGCTTCCACGAAACCGGGATACACATGATGCCCCTCTGCCTCTACGATCTGCACGCCTTCTTCTGTCTCCAGATGTTCGCCGATCGCTTTGATCCTGCCATCCTCCACCAGAATGTCAGCCTGATAGGCCACCTCATGAATGGCGTCGTGGACCATTCCGTTTTTCACACACAACATAGTCTTACCCTCCTGATCTGTTGATCGCCGCCTGACTGTATGTACAGCCTGCCGGCAGCGCTTTATTAACATTGTACAGGATTTTGCAATGTAATACCATCCCTATGATCGCATTTCTTCTATCAGCTTACCCATCGCAGTTCCCAGTTCTTCCATTAACCTGGCCGAATCTTCACAATATAGTTCAGCCTGTTCAACTGCAGTATCTATAAGCCGCAAAAACCTTTCAAATACCAATTTGCTCCCTTTTGAATAACCCTCTGCATTTTGCGAAACCAGAATTTCAAGATATTTTTTATTTGACGATGCATCTTTAAACAACTGATGCCGCAGATTCTTCTTATTTTCCAAAAGCATCTGCGGCGTATATTGCCTTATATTTGGAAAATGCATCAACAGCCACAATTCAAAATTAGGATTGGACATCACTATTTTGATCCCATGGTTATTACAGATTTCAAAGATCGTTCCGATCGATCCTTCCAGATTTCTGTAATCTCTGTCAAAAATAACACATACCCTGTCTATCTTCTCATCAAAATTTTCCCATTTACAATACTCCTGCCGTCTGTTTTCCGGCACCGGATCACCGTTGTCATCAATATGTCCCATATGCAGTAAACAGGCATGCACCAGCTGCATGGGATGGCTTAATGTCTCCTGACCTTCCTGTTTCTCAACCACTTCTATATAAACATCATTCTTAATATGCAGTTCTTTCCGGTTATTTCGAACACCAAAAAAGTAAGATTCTTCTGTAGCGCCTTCGGATACACAATAAAACCTGATTCTCGGCGGTGTTGCTCCCGCTTCCTTTGTATAATCAAATGTCTTAGGGTTTCTCAGGTTCAGTTTTTTCATGCCGGCTTCCTCCCCATACATATTCAAAATCCCTGAATACAGGAACCGCACCATACCTCCCGGCCAGATAATCTTTCGACACAACCTTATCATATCGGATTTTAAATTTCTCCAGCGTATATAAATCTGTCTGGTTATTCTGATTTTTCTCCGCAAACCATATCTCATCCCTTCGCAGGATGTTCAAGTCCATCAAATTTGACTCATGTGTCGTAATGATCAGCTGGGTATGTTTTTTCAGGGAAAACCCAAGAAAAGTTTCTACAAATTTAATAGTCATCTGAGGGTGAAGACTGCGGTCCAATTCATCAATCACAAAAACCTTATCCCCGTCATCATTTAAGATCACATCCAGCAATTCAATCAGTCTCTGCGTTCCGTCTGATTCTTCCCCATATTCGTAGCTGCCGCCATCTTCTCCATGCTGAAACATTAATTTTGCAATTCTTTTCACCCCGTTTTCGCCATAATCCAGTTCAAACAGCGTTTTGCCAAAATTAAGAATGCCTTTCGTACTAAATCTGGTATCAATATCTGAATGATGTAATATTTTGTCAGCTAAAGTTTCATCCGGGAAGTACTCTCTGAATGCGGCTTCATTCATGACCCGCATGCTGTAATCCGTTATTCCGGTATCCAGATATTTTAATATATCCACCAGCCTGTTATTATCACTGTCAAAAAGGAAATAGCTTGCTCCTGTTTTGGTTTCCGGATAAATTACGATCAGTTTTTCTTTAAACCACCCAAATACTCTGTAAAAAATATCAAAATCATCCTCTGCCATTCTTCGTCTGTTTATTTCATATAAAAGCAAAGTAGTATCTATACGGTTTGCATCTTTTATAAAAAAGTGAAATTGTTCTTTGTTGTCTTCCTGCCGAAACATCTTCTCGTCAAAATAATACTGCTCATCCTCTGTCAGCCTTTCGAAAATAACCTGTTCCTCTGCATTCTTCATCTCATACAACCATTCTGAAAGAACCTTGTTTCTTTCCAGGTTCACAGTAAATCCATAGGCAAAACATCTCTCTCCTATTGTAAATTCGTATTCAAACAGAGTCGGTTTGTCCACATTAGACGGATCACTTCTGCAGAACCTGTCATGGAAGGCCCCATTCTCCATTGTACCTAACACAATCCTCCTTCCGGTATCTATCGCTCTGATCAGATTGGTCTTACCGGATGCATTTGCCCCATAAATAGAAGAAAACTTTAACACTTTTCTTTCTCCACAGACAACAATTCTTTCCTTATGCTGTTCTGATCGCCCTGCGTAGAGATGATACTCCACTGGTACGCTCTCTCCTTTTTCATTTGTTCTGTACCCAAATGACATGAAATTCGATATGGAAAATCTCATTAACACAGCAATCACCCCGCGATTTTTTCTCTGTTTTCCTTAATATAACACACTTATTCTTTCATTATACCGCACTTTTACTTTGTTGCAAGAGATTTTTCCGCTTGTTATCATACGTTCTGTTCAGTATCCTCCAGATCCTCCCGCCTCGTAAACCGCCGAAACGCCCGCAGAAACAATCCGGAACAAAGATAACCGACAAGCCCGAATCCGATCAGGAACCAGAAGGCAAAGGCATACAGCAGATGCAGCGTCGTCAGTCCCTGGGGATCCTTTTCATGCAGTACGTCAAGAATCCCCAGATAGTACCTGACCACCTGCTCTGTCTCACCCCCCGTATCCCCGGATACAGAATAGATCGGGCCATATTTTGCAAACCGCTCCACCATATATGCCGCAAGGGGCCCCACCTTTTCAAAAGGGATCATATCATATTCTTTCATCACCGAAAGCATCTCTTCCGCCCGGTCGAAATACGCTTCGTTTATCTCCGAAAACCGGTAACTCCCGTCCCGCTCCCACATCCTGCTCTTACACCGGATTTACACAGTAGTTTTCATATATCCTGTTCCTTTTCTGCCGCTCCTCCATACTCAGCCGTTCGGCGTCCGCAATCTCATAGACGCCGAAGGTGTCATAGAGCCGCGAGACCGGATCGATCTCCACGAATGTACACCATGGCAGCCAGTGATAGTGGGAATCCAGCACCTGCAGGGCGAAATTACCGCTCTCGTGCCCAAGCCCCCTGTAACGGTAGCCTACGCTGCCGTCCACATCGTTGGACTGTCTGGTATTGTTGTGGATAAACTCTGCAAAGTCTCTGTAATGTGCATCCCCGGTCAGCAGATACAGTCTGTAATAGGTGTAGGAGCAGGCCGCCATATAAACATCCGCACCGCCGCCAAGCGTTATGATGCTCTGTCCGCTGATCGAATAGTGGTTGAAGGGGTGTACCGGCTGCGGAGCCACCACCGGAAATGTCCACGCATAGGTCCAGGTTTCCGTGTAATCCGCCGCTGACACCGCGGCCTCCAGCCACTTCTTATCCGCCGTCAGGTCATAGAGGGCCAGAAATCCGAAAAGTGCATAGATCCCCGCCTCCTTGTCGGTGACATCCAGATTGTCGCAGGTGCCGCCTCTGTACTCCATCTTCTGATGCTGGTTCTCATATGCCCACGCTCCGGCCCGCACTGCCGCCTGCCTATAGGACGCATCTCCCGTCACCAGATACATCTGGATCAGGAAGCGGATCGGGCTGGGTGTATTGGCCTTGGAATCCATATTCACGGAGCCATCCGCCTTATAGGAACGGTAGTAACTGCCGTCCTCATTCTGAATACGCACGTACCAGTCCGCCGTTTTCTTACAAAAGGCAAGCCATGCATCTTCCTCCGTGCCTTTTTTATGCAGATACAGCCAGCCGTCCAGGATCGCCTCCATCCCATCGGCGATCATTCTCGTCCAGAACGGATACGGTTCCCAGCCGCCGATCGCAGGGTGATAGCACACCGCAGGCGCACCGCTTTTGGTCATGGCATTTTGCACCCAGAAATCCAGAATCCCCCTGCCCTTCTCCCAGGCTTCCCGATCCTGATACAGATCTCCGTAGCGCAGCAGCTGATACCCGATCCCCGGCTGCTGTCCGACGAAACCGAACTGGAAGGACACCGAATTTGCATCCATATGCGGCAGCTGCGCCGCAAAAGGCAGACCGTAAGATTCCCCATACCTGCGGGTCAGTTCCCGCAGGAAATACATACAATTCCTGTAATGCTGTTCGTTATCCACCGCAAACAGCCGGTCGCGCATACGCTCATAAGTCCGCCTCCAGATCGACCGCATCATCGGCTGAAAGCCGTCATACTGTCCCAGATCCACGGCAACCGCATACTCCTGCGCAAATCCTTCCTTCATGGGGTGGAATACGTAACCGGTCCGTCTGGAACGTATCCCGAAATCTATGGAGGCGTAGAAATCATCCCGGGGAATCTCGCTCTCCGTTCCCGGATAAACATAGTCAATCGAAAGGCCGTCGCTTACCGTGTCGGTCTCCCTGCGCACGGCATACCCATAGTACAGATAATTGAGCGTCCTGTCTTCCGGACGGCTCATGCCGATGGACGCGATCGTAAAAGAAGGATCCACCGTCGTCTCCGACATGACAATATCCAGATTGCGAAGCGTCACATCCGCTGCGAAGCGGGACAGTGAGATCATCTCTCCCGATGCATTGCTCTGCATGGCGAACAGCGGCAGCGCGTACCGGGTCTCGAATCGCCAGAAATACTCCGCGTCCAGTCCCTTCCCGATTGCCCACGGCGGTGCATACTCATTCTGCAGATACCACACGCCCGGTGCAAAATACTGGTAATCTGTATACTCTGAGGACGCTTTCATCGTGAAAGACAGCTTCGTGGCAAACCCCAGATCGTCTCCGGCCTGCTCCACCCGTACCTTTCTTGAGATCTTCAGCCCCTCGCCCGCCGGCTCATACGTATCTGCAAAAGAAAGCCTGGAACCCACCGCTGTGTCCACCGTTCCCCTGCCACACACCTTTCCTTCCTCCAATGTTATTCCTCTGTACGGAGCATCATAAAAGGCCGTGATCGCCTCGGCAGTCTTCACGAGTACGTAGAGCGGCCGCTTATTATAGTACAACAGCCGTCCTTCTCTCTTAAGCTGTACGCCGCCCGCCGCAAAACAGGCGCAGTATTCCCCAAATTTCACTTCCATCCGTTTTCCTCCATTCCGAAGCGATTTTCGCTGAGTCCAATTCCTGGTTGAACAGCAGGCCTTCCTGTTCTTCGCACCGATCCGGAACCTCATACAACATCCGCTTCCATAAACCATTAAACTATTTACTGTGCCCCGTTTCTGATCTCCTGTGGTGTAAACCCTGTATGCTTCTTAATATAATGACTGAAATAAGAGGCCGTATTCAAACCTGTCCGCTCTGCGATCGTCTGGATCGGCATCCTGGAATCCGTCAAAAGACGCTTCGCCTCATTCACCCGCTGCATCATAATATACTTTCCGGGCAGCGTACCTGTTATCTCTTTATAGATCCTTGACAGATATACCGGATGCAGCCCCACCAACTCTCCCAGTCTGACCATCGACAGATCCTCCGAGATATGTTCCAGAATAAAGGTATTGACCTGGTGCACAATCTGGCTTTTCACATCTGTCTTCACATTCTGACGCAGCCTGAAATAATGATCCGCCACCGTCTCCAGAAAGTTCATCGCATCATAAAATCCCTTATGGAGATCATAATTCGTCAGTTTGCGGATATCAAACTGCCCACAGACATCGCTTTCTTTGGGCAGATTATTTAAAAGCGCCTGCAGAAGGATGGACGCACATACAAGAAAAACAGAGGCTTTTGTAAACCGTACGCTTTTGCAGTATTTATTCTTGATTTCATTCAGCAGTGCAAAGAACACCTCGGGATCGGCATTGGACAGACTCTCTTCCAGCCTTTCCGTGTCTATTACTCCTACAATAGCAGCTCCTTCGTTCCACGTATAGTACGAAAATTTCTCTTCTCCGCAAAGTTGGATACCCTCCGTATCATCAATCTCAAATCTGGAATACTGCAGCACGGAAAAGGCATCCGCCGCCTTATCCAGATTGACGATGCCGTCATACACACATACCAAAGGAGAACACTGTCCTGATTTCTCACAGACCTTTTTTGCAATTTCCAGAAAGCCCTTTAATTTCGCCGCCTTATTCTCTTCATCCTGCGCCAGAAGGATTCCTGTATTCACTGTCACAAGCGAACTCACCGTCCGGAAAGCCGGCGCCAGAACGGACTCAATCGTTTTGAGCATATCGTTTTCCGTCAGCAGATCATCATGCGATTCAAAGAAAACCGCCGTCAACAGAAAATTCCGTTCACAGACAAACCTTTCATTGATCATCGACATCCGCTCCGTAAAATACTGCCTTCTCTTCCCTTCCCATTTTTCATTAAAGATCAGCTCCCTGATGCAGTCCCTTTTCAGCAGCGGCAAAACCTCTTTCCGGCGGTCCTGCCGTTCCACAAGTCTTCTTTTTTCTTCATACAGCTGTTCCAGTTTCTCATACCCCTTATTGACGGCTTCCAGAATTGCTTCGTCGCCATCCATTTTCAGCACGAATTCCATAGCCTTCGTATGGACTGCTTTCTGGGCATATTCAAACTCTGACTGTCCCGTCAGAAAGACAGCGACGCAGTCAGGCCAGACCGTCTCAATAATATTCAGCAGTTCAAAACCATCCATTCCCGGCATGCAGATATCCGTGATCAGCATATCAATCCTGTGATTCTCAAAAATATCCAGCGCCAGGGCCGCGGAAGCCGCTTTATAGACAAAAAATTTCTCCTGACATTCCTTCTCCAGCATACGCCCAAGAGATTCCAGAATAAAGGGTTCATCATCCACCACCAGAAGATTGTACATAGATATCCTCCACTAATATATTTACCAACGCCAAAAATCCGCCGTCCTCCCGGTTGTCCACATAAAGGCCGCTTTTTCCTTTATACCATCTCCTGATTCTGGCATTCGTATTGGCAAGGCCGTGTATTTCTTCCGAATTGATCTCTTCTATACTAATCTTTCGCTTCAATTCCATCAATTCATCTTCTTTCAGGCCATCCCCGTTATCTTCAACACAAAAGCTGAAATAACCGTCCTGATAGTCTGTCCTTATCCTGATCATACCCCCTTCCAGACAGTTCTTCATGCCATGTTCATAAGCATTTTCCACTAATGGCTGCAGGATCAGGGGAATAATCTTTAAATCTTTCGCCTGATCCGGTACCGGCTCCATAAACACATGAATCCGTTCTCCGAAGCGCGCCTTCTGAATCTCCAGGTAATCATTGATATGCTCAATTTCCTGCTCTAAACTGACAAAGCAGTCATTCGTTCTTGTTATATATTGATAATATTTAGACAAATGCCTGGCGAAAGAAGCAATCGTCTCATTCTCCTCCGCGCGCGCCATCCGATAGATCATAAAGATACTGTTGTACAGAAAATGAGGCCGGATCTGGTATTGCAGCTGCCGAAACTCCGCCAGCCGCGCCTGGTATTTCATTTCCATATTTTCTCTGCTCAGTTCCTCCACATGCGAAATAACCTGGTTATATCTCTTATAAATCACTGCCAACTCATCCGTTTCATCTTCTTCGATAAAATAATGGTTGTTCCTGTCCTCCATCGCATCGATGATCCTGTCCATAGGTTTTACCAGTTTGCGCTCCACATAGAACGTATAAGACAGGAAAAGAACAATGACTAACAAGGTCAATCCTGCATTCAGCAGCAAAAAGAAGGACAACGACCTGCTGATCACACTGTCCGGACAAAAGTAAACGATCCATATCCCTGTTCTCGCACTGTAGATGCAGGAACCCAGTTCCTCACCCCGCACTCTGAAAGACTGTGCATCCTTATGCTCCGCCAGATACGCCCTTACCGCTTCCAATCTGACCGTATCCGCCTCCGTCTCCACGAAATTCCCGCCGGAACCGGACAGCATATTCCCTTCTTCCGAGAGAAGGTAGATGCTTTCCTCCCCTTCTCCCAGCATGTCGTTCAGTGTATGGTTCAAAGACTCCGGCGACAACGTGATCCGGCAGTAATAAGCCGCATTTTTTCCCTCTCCTTTCAACGCCTGCACAGGAAAATAAGAGGTAAATACGATCCCCTCCTCCTCATCTGCATTGATCATCCGGTAATCATAATAGTTATCCCCTTCATAATGCCGCATGATCGGCTGCGAATCGCTGATCACAATTCCCTTACGCGGATAATACATTTCCGCCTTATCTACGATCGTGTACATTTCTTTGATCTCAGAAAGCCGCCCGGATATTCTTTTGATCAGCAGCGTATTCTCATAATTGCCGGCTCCGCCCCACAAAACATTGAGCTTTGAAGTATTCAGATCAATAAGCACCGTATTCTGAATCTTTAACAGACTGTCAATATCCTGTTCCATCCGGCTTTGCATATAGGCAGCCTGGGCATCCAGACTGCCAAGCATCTGTTCCAGCAGAATATGTCGGCTGTATGCATTTCCCAGGATTCCCATCACGTAGAAGCCAATGCATACGAAAATGACCGATCCTAATACCTTGCGGGATGTTTTTAACCTGAAGATCATTTTCATTACTGTCATTATCCTTTCACAGAGCCAAGTACCATACCCTTTACGAAATATTTCTGTAAAAAGGGATATACCAGCATGATCGGAATGATGGACAGGAAGATCTGTGAGCATTTTATGGTCCGGTCAGAGACGGAGACCAGTGTCTCCCAATCTATGGAAGAACCGGACGTTAAGCTTGACTGGATCACGATCGTCTGCAGATAACTCTGCAGCGGATACTGGGTCGGCCTGTTCATCAGAATGATACCGTCAAACCAGGAATTCCAGTGGTGCACGATGGAAAACAGACAGATCGTCGCCATAGACGCCTTGGAAAGCGGCACATAAATCTTTGACATGATCGTCCACTGCCCGGCTCCGTCCATCACCGCCGCCTCTTCCAGTTCCTCCGGAATTCCCCGGAAGAAATTCAGCATCAGAACAACGCTGAATACCGGTACCGCCCCCGGAAGCACCAGCGCCCATATTGTTCCCAGAAGATTCAGACTCTTGATCGTCATAAACCACGGAATCAGACCGCCGTTTAACAACATGGTCAGAAAGAAAAACCAGGCATAGGCCGTTCTGGCTTTAAATCTGTGCGTGCTCTTGGACAGTGGATAAGCCGTGATCACACACATAAAAACATTGATGGAAACTCCCAGTGCGCATCTGAGAAGCGATACACCCATGGACCGCCAGAAATCGACTCTCATCGCTACATACTTGTAGGAATTGATCGTAAAATCAACCGGCCAGAGCGTGACCAGTCCTGCCGTCACCGAGGCATTGCCACTCAACGATATGGCCAGAATATTAATGATCGGCAGAATGCAGACCAGAGCCAGCGCGATCAGGAATATCGTATTACATACATGGAAAACCCTGTCCGCTGCAGACATCCTGATTTTATTTGTTTGAGGTTCCTTTTTCGCCATTCTGCACCTCCTAGAAAACTCTGTAATCAAACAGTTTATATGCCAGATAATAAGATACGGAAATAAAGAAACAGGATACGGCCGACTTAAAGACACCCATCGCCGTGGCCGGACCAAACTGTGCATCTATCATACCGATTCGATAAATAAACGTATCGATAACATCTCCCGTCTCATACACCTGCGGGCTGATCAGATTCCAGATTTGATCGAATCCGGCATTCAGAATATTACCCAGGGACAATACCGCCATCAATACAATGATCATCCTCATGCCCGGCAGTGTAATATGCCACATCTTGCGGAACCGGCCCGCACCGTCCATCGTCGCCGCCTCATAAAGACTCTGATCGATCCCCGTAATGGCTGCCAGATAGACGATAGTCCCAAATCCGAACCCTTTCCAGATATCTGTCCAGATGATCGTTGCCTGAAAATATCTGTTATCCCCCAAAAAGAAGATCGAATCCAGCCCCAGCATATTCAAAAACCCATTTACAATACCACTGGATGGTGACAGAATATCAAGCAGCACACCACTGAAAATAACCCAGGACAGGAAATAGGGCAGGTAGATCGCCGTCTGAACCGTCCTGCGGAATTTGGATGACCGCACCTCATTCAAAAGGATCGCCACTATGATCGGCACCACCAGCGAGAGGATAATCTTCCAAAACGCAATACTGATCGTATTCCTCAACGCCGCAAGCGCTCCCGGCATGTTAAACAGATATGTAAAGTTCTCAAATCCGATCCATTTCTGATCCCCGAACAGACCCTTGGCCGGTATAAACTTCTGAAAAGCAATGACCATCCCGGCCATGGGAATATAACTGAATATAAAAGTCATAAGCACACCCGGCAACAACATGATATGAAACGGAAGTTCCTTTTTCAATCTGATCTGTCTTCTCTGCATCTTCTCTTTTTTCATTTTGCCCTCCCTTCCGACAATTAATCTCTTTGACTGACCAGCGCAAGGGCAGAAATAACTGCCCCTGCGCCATAAATTCTATTACCTGTAACAATTTTCCGTCGTATCCTTCTGCTGTTACTTCGCTGTAGCATACCACTCATTCACTTCTGCCGTGATCTGCTCTCCGCCTAATTTGTTGAAACTCTCCACAAAGGCATCAAACTCTTCGATCGGAGACTCACCCATAATGATCTTGGTGAAAGTTTCGTCCCGCATGGATTCCAGTGTAGACATTTTCTCGGTCATGGTCTCGGTAGGTGCTCCTGAAAATCGATTGATATAGATTCTGTCTTCCGAGATCATACGATCAATGGCCGAATAGGAACTCGGATCCGGTCCGTAGATTCTCTCCCAGCCCCACTCCATACTGGTGCCTTCTCCCGAATAAAATCTGTCCAGCTTATCCCAGATAGACTTTGCCTCTCCGTTTAAGGAATCTGTGGCGTCACTTGCTTTGGCCGCTTCGATGTCCCGGAACGCCATTACGTTCTTCAGAGGCATTTGCGTCTGTACCGGTGATAATTTCCAGATACTCTCTGCTTCCGGCGGAGCATAATATTTACCGTTATCTCCCGTTTCACCCCAGCACTTTTCGATAAACACATTCGCCATCTTCACAACCGCTTCCGGATGCTCGAAATTCTTATTTACGACAAGCCATCTGGAAACACCCACTTCTGCGGAAACCTCCGCCGGATCCCCACTGACGGACACCGGTTCATAAGCCGTCCACAGCGCATTGTTGTCAAGACTGTAATTGGAATGGAAGTAAACAAGCGGCAGCCACTGCTGTCCATAAGTCACGCCGCACTTTCCTGCCGCTGCAGTCTCACCGGCCTTGGAAGAATCCATAACGCCAAACTCCGGATCGATACAGCCCTTTTTATACAGCTCCTGCAGTTTAACCAGCGCTTCCTTACATTCCGGCTGAATTCCGCCGTATACCAGCTCGCCGTCCTTCTCTACCCAGATCGTCGGATGCGCGCCGAATGCGTCGAAGAAACCGACCAGACTTCCGTAATTCCTTGTAAGAACGTTAGGAGAACCCGTCACACCGAGGCCGTATGTGTCATCGACACCGTTTCCGTCAGGATCATCCGTCGTAAACTTCTCGATCACGTTGATCAGTTCGTCTATTGTCTTAGGCTGAGATAATCCCAGGTTCTCAAGCCAGTCCTGACGAATCCACATCAGGTCGACGGAATCGCTGGCACCGGCGGATTCCGGTATGCCGCACAGCATGCCGTCCTTCTGCGCTGCAACAAAAGCGGTGTCCCCCTCCTGCATCATCACGCTTTTCGTAAAGTCTGATGCATAGGTATCAAAAACCTCCGTCATATCCCAGATCAGTCCTGCATCGGCAAGCTGCATCATCTGAGAAGCAGTAACTTCCATCACGTCCGGCAGTTCTCCGCTGGCTATGGTCACGTTCACCTTCTGCTCATACTCTGTCCTGCCTTTTACATACCAGTCATAAACTACCTGAACCCCGATCTCTTCCTTATATGTGTCCAGCCACATGTTCTCTTCCACAGACTGTCCCGGAAGATTTGCAAGCGCATTGTCATACATATTTTCGTCCACCTGCCTTGCAAAATGAATCTCGAGTCCATCCTCATATTTTCCGAAGGGATCCGCACTCTCCTGTGCCGCCCCCTGATCGTCGGCGCCATCCGTTTCCGCTGTTGCCGTCTCACCGCTTTTCTCTGTTTCCGCCTCACTGCTCTCCGTTGATGCCGCGGGTGCGCCATCTCCGGCCGCCTTTCCTCCACAACCTGCAAGACTTGCCAGGATAAGCGACTGCACCATCAAAATACTGAGTACTCTTTTTTTCTTCATCCTACCCTCTCCTTCTGTAAGAAACAAATTTCAATTTACAAGTTAATTGTACTAACAGATAATACAGAAGAGCAATTGCACATTTTAAACATTTGTTGCTTTTTTACAAGTTTCTTCTTTTTTACAGTCCTTTTTCGGCACTTTTTACATTGTCTTGAATCGCAAGGTATACGTATTGTCTATTGAATCCCCCAAGCAGCCATTCAGTAAATCTGTGAACGGTTTGGCAGAATTTTCATGGACAAGCTAAAAGCGGCTTACGAAAATTATCCGGATATAAGAAAATTTGCAGGTCACATGGAAAAATCTATGAGAAGAAGATTTTAGACGTAAGGGATTAGGTTAGTTAGACCGGACGCGTCTGTCATAAAATGACAGACGCCGTGTTCGGGCAGTGATCTTTTGGGGATAAGCATCCCGGATCTGCAGCAATGGAGGACATTCTCTTCCTATAAGAAAATATCATCTTAATAACTCTATCACCGACAATTTATTTTGAGATTTTAATGCCGCTTCTGTAATAGTAACGCTACACAAAATGACAATGATACAGTAAAGACCGGCAACACCTGACGGAAACTGATAATTCAAATAGCTCATCAGGCTGCTTTTCAGATAAATGCAAACAGCATATCCGATACCACCGCCAATAGCGAGTGATAAGACAAGTCCGATAGATACCACAATCAGACCTTCATAATGCAGCATTGAGGAAAGCTGCTTTTTTGACATTCCTACAGAGTACATAAGTGCAAACTCTTTACGCCTTGTTACGATACCAGTCATTATAGTATTCAGTAAATTTATTACTGAAAAACAACCTATGAATATGATTGCAGCTGCAAGAGCAAATTTTGTCCCCTGCAGGAAATTTTCGTTTTGCGCGATAGCCGCCGAAAGAGTGACAACATCCAAACGTGGATTTTCTGCTAAAATCTGTTCTATTTCTTTTTCCGCCTGTTGTTCAAAATCATCCCCGACACGGATTACATATTGATACGTTAAATTACTGTTTGCAATTTTTCTCATAGAATCAACTGGCAGCAATAACATATCAATCTTATCTCCATTGTTTCCAATTTTATTTTCATCAAGAATTGCCGCTATCTCAAATTGCATATCCTCACTGTGATTTCCGTCAAAAACCTTTAATGTGACAGATGCACCGACCTCTGGCTGTACACTGAAAATTTCTTCAAAATCATTTGGTCTGCCAATAATAAGCTGATTTTGCGATACTAATTTCTCATAATCAGGAATTCTCCCGTCTGAAACACAATTCTTTATTAATTCCATATCATCCTGTACAAATCCCACAATTTCTGTATCCGACTCTGCTTCCTTTAAATCGACAGCTACAGGGAGATGCCAATCATCTGCAATTTCTGTTACACCGGAAACATTGGCTAACGCATTATATATTTCATCTGTAAACGGGCTTTCTGTTTGAATCTTCTCCAAAGCATTTTCACGCAGTTCCTGATTCGTAAATCCTATAACAAACTGCCCTCTTGTAAAACCAGATAAAGACATCTCCCCCGCATCTACAGAGGAAAGGACAGATGACAGCCCCAATAGCAATACCCCTGTCAAGATAAGGGAACTTATCGTCAACATATTCTTTTTCCTGTAACGAAAAATTTGGGTTTTCGCTAAAGAATACGTGGATAACCTGCGTTTTTTTTTGTATATATGTGCAAATTGTTATCTGCTTCATACCGAGAAGCTTCTATAGGCGAAATCGTTGATGCTGTCTTTGCCGGCTTTCTAATTGACAAGTGCACTGTGATATAGACCAGGACTACAACTGACGGACAAACCCACACCATATTGCTTATTCTGAATCCCTGTGGAACTAAAACATAAGATAATAGAGTTCCTGTTATCAGTCCAATCGGAACTGCAGCCAATGTAAGTGAAGAACCTTCCTTAAACACAAGACGTTTTATCTGTTTTGCTGTCATGCCAATAGTACGTAATTGACCGTACTTCTTAATTGAACTGATAATCGAAATATAGAAAATGCAATAAATCACCAGTATGCCTGCCATGATAATAATTGCAAGACTCACAACTGCTGCAGCAATCATCAGCGCAGAAGGCTGACTGAGTTTAACAAAAGCTTCATTAACAGATGGCGGCTGTTCTATTCCAGCGTCTGCGGCTATTTGTGCTGCGATATCTTCAATATTTCCATGATTCGATAAAACATCCTTCTTGATCCGAAACATGGTCGCCGGCGGGAAATTCTCCCATCCGTTTATTGCCACAAAATATTCTTCTGAAACAACAGCTGCATATAAAGTTCTTTCTGTCCCACTTGCCGCCGTTTCCAAATAACCAGATATGACAAAATCTACTTTTTTCTGTCCATCAGAAACAGGCAATGAAATAATATCTCCAATCCCGGCATCTATTTTTTGACTAAGCAGATACTCTTCCTCAATTATGATTTCATTTTCTGCTTCAGGCATTTCCCCCTCAGAGACAGATAACCCATTTAAGGTAAGACTGTCTTTATTTGAGTAAGAAATATTCAAACGGTTCTCCCCAACTTTTATGCTTCCTATAGCAGCGGACAGCCCTGGCAATTCCATACGTGAATCCGTTGATATTTTTTTATACTGTTCTTTTGTCATACCGGAAATGAGAACATGATAGGAACCCGTAATGCTATTGCCGCCATTCTGATTCACGTTAATAATCCCTGAAACCAGAAGCAATACAGCCGTCATGAGAAACGCAGCCAATGCAATGGCAACAACAGTAAGCCCTTTTTTTAATTTGTCATGCTTTAATTGCGCAGAAACAATTTTATCTATAACACGACTGGTATCATTCTCAAATGGTAAAGTCATTATTCCACCTCCTATGCCTTAATTTTTCCATCTTCAATTCGTACGATTCGATCGGCAAGCTGCGCTATTTCCTGATTGTGGGTAATCATTACAATGGTCTGATTAAATTCATTACCTGTACGTTTCAACAACCCCAATACATCAGCACTGGTATGGCTATCAAGATTTCCTGTCGGCTCATCCGCCAATACGATCGCTGGCTTTGTGACAAGCGCACGGGCAATGGCTACCCTCTGCTGTTGACCGCCTGAAAGATTGTTTGGCATATTATAAAGCTTATCCTCCAACCCTAACATGGAAACAACCTCATTCATGAATTTCCGGTCTACCATATCGCCATCCAATTCCACCGGAAGAACAATATTTTCATACACATTCAGAATGGGAACAAGATTATAGTTCTGGAAGATAAAACCGATGTTACGGCGACGGAAAACAGTAAGCTGTTCATCATTCATTTCTGCAAGTTCTTTATCCCTGATGCGTACAGAACCAGATGTCGGAATATCAAGACCCCCATCATGTGCAGCAGGGTAGATTTTCCGCTGCCAGAAGTGCCGACCACCGCCACAAATTCCCCTTGCTCCACCGAAAAAGCCACCCCATCAAGGGCTCGGGTAATGTTCGGCTCGGCTCCATAATATTTTTTCAAATCTGTTGTCTGTAAGATACTCATACGAATACCGCCTTTCTTTGTTTTACAGGCATACTATAAAATTGAAATGTTGCAGAAATGTCCTAAACGTCATGGAAATATTCTTTGAATTGCTTCAATTTCAGGACATTTTATTTTTTGGCAGGAAGACGGAAAACGTAGAGCCGTTTCCAACGTTGGAAGTAACCCGGATATAGCCGCCCTGCATGGTAATAATCTCACGGGCAAGGTAAAGACCAATGCCTATCCCATCTATATCATGTACTGCTTCCTCCCGATAGAAGCGCTTGAAAATCGCTGCCTGTTCTTTTTCAGGAATACCCCTGCCTGTATCTTCAATGTCTATCTTAAAATGCATTTCCCATTCCTGCACGTTCACGCGAATACTGCCATAAGCAGGGGTGTATTTCACCGCATTATCCAAAATATTATATAATGCTTCCGCCGTCCAACGGCTATCATGGTAAAAAGTCAGATTATCCGGGCAATCCACAAACAAAGTAATCTGCTTTCTCTCAAGCGGCGCAAGAACGCTGTTTAATGCAGCGGTAAGCGTGTCTGTGAAAGGAACTTTTTTCTTTTCCAAAGTAATAACGCCCGTTTCAAGCCGAGAAGTCTTTACCATTGCCTGAATAAGGAAATCCAGTTTATCAAGCTGGCTTCCCGCAGCCTGCAGAAACTCTTTCTGCTTTTCTTCTGTCATTCTCCTTGCCAAAAGAGTATCGTTTATCATTTTAAGATTTGAAATCGGTGTTTTTGTCTGATGTGAAATGTCTGACAAAAGGGACTGTAGCTCTGCCTTTTCTTCCTCTACCTTATGACGGTTTATCTGCATGATATTGTAGAGCCGTTCCAGTCGGTGTGAAATGCGGGCGAATGAAGTTTCCGCTTCCAAATCTGTAAACGCTCTTTCACTTCCACTTATCATATCGTCAAGCGTCCTGCATAAGCTGTTTGTAAATTCAGAAATCCTTTTTTGAAAGAACTTCAAGAAAAAAAATCCCCATGCAAAAAAAGTAATGGTCAGAAGCAATCCATAAAGTGCAAGAGTGCTGCTGTCAGTAAAGAAATAAAAAGATAAAAGTAAAAAAGCTGAAGTAGAAGCTGCCCCCATTATCACTAACCGTAGAAATTTTCGGATTGATATATTTTGAAGTTTCATTTCTGTTCACCACCAATCCATTGATAACCCATGCCGTAAGCGGTTTTAATATACTTGTGTCCATCGACTTCGATTTTTTTACGGATACGGCTGATTATAGTAGTCAGTGTATGTTCATCCACAAAGTCGCCGTCAATATCCCACAATCTTTCCAAAAGCTGTCTTTTCGTCAAAATCAACCTGTCATTCTTAGTAAACAGGAATAAGGCACGATATTCCTTTGGTGTGAAATCAACAGGATTGCCATCCAGTGTCGCACACTGTTCGGAAAAATCAATTTTAAGAAAACCATCCTCGTATAAGTCATGGCGTGGTTGATGCTGTTCTATGGTTTCAAATACAGCGGCTATCTTCTTACAAAGCACTGCTACAGAAAAAGGTTTTGTTATATAGTCAGATCCACCGACCTCATACCCCTTTAGCATATCACTTTCCTTATCATTGGCGGTTAAAAAGATAACGTAAGTTTCTGGATATTTTTCTTTCAATTTGCTGCAAAAATCAAGCCCGCTTCCATCGGGCAGTTTGACATCTAACAAAGCAAGATGATATTCTTCCTTTAATAAACTGACTGCCATAGAATACGAATATGCAGAAACAACCTCATAACCATCTGATATAAGATTATAGGCAAGGGTTTTATTTAATAAAGTATCATCTTCAACAATAATGATTTTTTTCATGTATTCATGTCCGCTCCATTGTTTTAAATGTATCATACTATCCAAATGTTGCAGAATTGTCCTAAAATCCTTTTTTATGAGGAAATCAGCAGATTCTACCCAAACATTTCTGACATTCCAAATCGTGTGTATTTATTATATCCATTTGAACAGATAACCTTATGTCATTCATCCGTCAACATCCACCAAAACAGAACATACCGCCACTTCTTCCGCTCCCGCAGCGCCGCCAGCAGTTCCTGCCGCTCACGGACGGCAGTCTGCAGCATCTCCTGTTCTGCAGCCTTCTCCCCATACAGAATCTCTTCATAGTCGCTGATACACTGCAGCGTACCGCCACGCACCGCACGCTCCCGGAACTCCTGCAATGTCTCTCCCTCTTCCCTGCGCAGCCCGAGAAATCCAAGCGCCCGCACGACAACGGCAACCTCCATCCGAAACTGCCCTGTCACATCCATTCTTCGGTAACGCCGTCTGCGTATCGCCTGCTGCAACGCCAGAATGCCGCTCCCTGTCACGCAGACAGCCAGCGCCGCATAACCAAATACCGCCGGAAACCGCAGGGCTTGTACCCCTGCTGCCGGGGTTTCCTCCACAGCCGGAATCTCCTCCTTTGCAGACGCGACAGCATCCGCATCCCCTGTCGGCCTGCGTCCGGCATCCCCGTTAGAAACCGCCAGACTCCCGTTCCCTTCTTCTGTCGCCCAGGGCGTATAACGAAGGCCTGCATATCCCGGTGTAGGCTCGAAAGGAATCCAGCCCACACCGTCGAAATAAACTTCCGGCCAGGCATGGGCCATATCGCCATACACAGACACCTCGTCCTCCCTTTTCATCGGCACGCAAAACCCCTGCACATACCGGGCCGGCATTCCCTGCGCCCTCGCCAGCAGCACGAAAGCCGTAGCAAAATGGGTGCAGTACCCCTCCCTGCCCTCCAGCAGAAAATATTCCAGGAATGTACCTCCACTCTCTATCTCTTCCGGCAGTCTGCGCGGCTGCTTCGTATAAGTAAAAGATTCCAGCTCCGCTTCCAGCCGCCGCAGCCGCTCCAACGGATCCTGTGCCCCCGCCGTCAACGCTTCCACATACTGCCACGTCTTTTCCGAAAGCTCCACGTCCTCCGTGTACACCTGGTAAATCTGCTGCCGCCGTTTCTCCGCGTCTGCCAACCGGCCTGCTCCTGCACCATATCCGTCTTTTGCCCCTCTGTCCGCCTCGACCGTATCCGTACCGGCCCTGCCTGCCCTCGCTGTGCCTGCCCTGTCCGCGTCTGCTGCACCTGCCCCGGTCCGGTCTTTTGCCACATCCTCTGCTCCCGCACCCGTGCTCACCGCCCGCACAAAGCGGTCAAAAACGTCCGCTCCCGCATTGAGCTGATAATAATTGACCTCATACGTCGTACCGTACCCCCTTTTTTCCCGGAAAAGAAGGTTATCCCCGTCCCAGGCATAGAATTCCCGGGTCCGCTCCATCCGGACCTCTCTCGTCTTCAAAGGGACGAACAGACAGGACGTGCGAAAATATTTATATCGAATCCGCAGCTTGACCGCAGAAATCTGATCTTTCATCAATGCAGCTTCATACAGCCTGGCCGCCTCCTGGGTCTGCAGCGCATCCCAGAATCCCCGAATACCGTCCTCCGCCGGCCCGAATCCTGTCCCATGATATTTCTGCTGCCACCCCTTTCCGTCAAAGGTATCATAAACCTTTCCCGTCAGATACACATTGGTCACAAGACTGCCTGTCCCCTGCACCGTCATCATCTCCCGGTCATTTTCCTGCAGCTCATCCTGCAGCAGGCCATCCCCGGAAAACCCGCTCAACGTCGTATCGAAATCATCTCCGCCGCCCCGCATGAAATTCTGGCTCAGCCCGATCAAAGACTCACCGATCTGAGACCAGGTATCCTTCACAAACCGCCACTCGTAAGGCTCCCTGGGCGTTGGCATACACAGCAGCAGCACAAAATAAAGTCCCATAAAAGGCATAATCCACAGCATATACCGTTTCCGGTCTCTGCCTTTTACCTTATCCCATTCCCGCTGTATCCACTCCGCATAGACCACCATGATATAGCACAGCGAAAAAGCCACCGCCGCAGCAGGAACTTCCCACTCCGTCAGCAGGCAGAACAACAGGTAAGAGATTACCAGATCCGCCGTCAGCACCCTGATCACCAGAAACCGTTCCAGGATAAACTGTATGCCATAACCGGCGAAGGCCACTGTCACAACCTGCAAAAGCTCATACCACAAGTGCCATTCCCCGACCCATCCCTCCTGACCCGTCAGCCAGCGAAGCCAGGACTGGAGAAAAATCCCGCTCCGTTCCACACCCGCGGCCAATGCCGCCACTCCCAGAAATACAAGCGTCAAAAGCACGCACACTGCTCTGCCTTTCACCGTACACCACTGCAATACCGTACAGAATATCAGCACTGCCGCCGCAGTCAGGACATGCAGGTAAGAAAGCGTCCCGATTCCCAGAAACTGTCCCGCTCCAGCCAGTACAATGCCAAGCAGCATCCCCGTATTCAGCAGACGATAGCCGTTCTGTCCCGCCCTGTACATCTTCCACGCCCTGTTCCCAATGCCTGCAAAGCCATCCTGCCGTGTTTCCGGCCCAGGCCTTCCTGATCTTTCCCACAAATGCCGGCCGTCTTCCATCACAATTTCCCCTCCAGTTCCGCTTCCACTGGAACCACCACGATCCTTTTCCGCTCACTGCCAAGCTTAAGATACTCGTCCATGTTCCCATCCGTGACCAGACACAGTACTGCGATCCCGCCGCCCGCCGCAATCTGTTCCGCCATCTTCCAGACCACATCCGACCACATATGCAGCACGAAAAAAAGGATCCTGCATTCCCGCCCGACACCGCTTGTCAAAGCCTGCCTGCCCGTCTCCTCCACCGATTCCTCTTTCGCAAAGTCTATCCTGGCCGCCTGCCGGTAAAAGGCATCGAAGTCCTGCAGATCCTGCACATGGCTGCGCACCATGCCCCGCTGTCCGTAACAGATCTCACAGGCCATATTCCGCTGTGCAAAATAGACCGTAAGCGTCAGAAGCACCTCCAGCATCTTATTTTCCAGCGGCAGATATTCCCGGTTGTCGCCGCTGTACCGTTTCGTATCGCACAAAATCGCGATACCCGCCTGCTCCTCCCCGGTGCGATTTCTTACTTTCAGCGCCTGCGCCCTGGCAGTGGCCTTCCAGTGGATCTGCTTTAACGCATCCCCCGGTACATAATCCCGCACCACCACATCGGCCTGCGTCTGTGCCCGATATGTCTCCCGCTGCAAAAGAGTCTGGATGTCCGCGATGCACTGCAGCTCATCGACCCGCACGACCCTCGGCAGAACCAGCGCCTTGATCGTCTCCGGCACACGGTAGCTTATCTGAAACAGCCGCAGGAAATCCGTGATCACGATCTCCTTGACCCCCACCTCATACTCTCCCCGGTATTTACAGACAAGTTTCGTCTCAAAAGTATATTTGTCCCCCGGCAGCAGCTCATAAGACGTCCCGTCGGGCAGCTTTTCCACATAGGAAAAAGAAGAAAACAGCCGCACGCCCACACTCGTAAATGCAAAATAATCGTCATTCTGCAATACGAAAAAGTAGGGTACCGGCTGCCCGCACACCACATTCCTGCTCTCCAGCTTTTGATAGATCTTAAACCGGAGATAGACCGCCAGAAGATAGACCGCCGACACCACCGGTACAAGCGTCAACCCAAAAAAGAAGCCGTAACTGACCGCTCCCCCGTAGAAGCTGATTGCCACCAGAGAAAGCAGCCACAACCCGAGCAATCCCCACCTTCGCAGTCTTATCTGACGGCTGACTCCTGCCCTCTTCCCATTCCTTTTCTCTCTTCTCTTCACGTTCCTTTTCATTTCCATATTCTATCCTGTCCATTTATATGGGTATCTTCGCTTTCAGCACAAGGCTTTTCAGGACAGCGGCCGCATCCTCTTTTTGCAGCCTTGCGTCCGTGGAAAGCGCCAGCCGGTGCAGAAGCACCTGCATCACCACCGCTTTCACATCATCCGGCTTCACAAAATCTCTCCCCATGAGCAGTGCATTTCCCTGTGATGCCCGGATCAGCGCCAGAAAAGCCCGCGGGCTGGCCCCCAGCATAAACCGCTCTTCCTGTCTGGTCAGATCTACGATATCCTTCATATAACCAAGCAGTGCATCGCTCACACTGACCGCGGTTGCCGCTTCCTTCAACTGCAGAATTTCCTCCGGACCGCATACCGCCCGGGCGCTGTCCGGCGTCTCGCCTTTCAGATGCGCCTGTGCCATCCGGATTTCCTGCTCCCGCTCCGGATAACCGATGGAAAGCCGCATCATAAAGCGGTCCATCTGCGCTTCCGGCAGCGGATAGGTGCCCAGAAATTCCACCGGATTCTGCGTGGCGATCACCATAAAAGGCTCCGGCAGCGCACGCACGACCCCGTCCACCGTCACCTGCCCCTCCGCCATCGCCTCCAGCAGGCTGGCCTGGGTCTTGGGCGAAGTCCGGTTGATCTCATCCGCCAACAGGATCTGGTTCATCACCACCCCCTCCCGGTATTCGAACGCTCCTGTTTTCATATTGTAGACCGATATGCCGGACACATCCCCCGGCAGCGTATCCGGCGTAAACTGAATCCTGCCGAAACTGCAGGACGTGGTCTTTGCCAATACCCCTGCCAGCGAAGTCTTTCCCACACCCGGCACATCCTCCAGCAGCACATGTCCGCCGGCCATAAGGCACACCAGCAGATCCTCCACCACATCTTCCTTGCCGATAAAGACGCGGTTAATGCTCTCCCGCAATGTTTCTATTGTCTCAAAAATCCTCTGCTCCATCCTGCCTCCCCGTTATTTGCTCCTGTCATTTCCCCCTGAAATAAAAATACCGCAAAATGAAGGTCCTGTCTACATTCGTTCCACGGTATTTCTCCCTCTGCGTACTATCAGGAAAATACCATTTTCAGAATCCGTATTACCATCGCCCCGGCGGGAACGACAGCAGCTGCCGGCACATTTCCCGAAACGCCTCTTTGCCGATCCCCAGCTCCTCAAAATTCTGGTAGCGGTTCAGTTTCATAATGTCCGGTTCCCCAAACAACAGCCGGACGCCTGTGCGCTTTCGGGTACTGCGGTATTCCTTCGGCGTCATCCCCACATACTTTTGAAATACCCTGTAAAAATTGCTCAGTCCTGTAAAACCGCATTCGTAGGCGATGGCCGAAATCTTTTGAGTTGTTTCCTCAAGACATCTGCACACCGCATTCAGCCGCACCGTCGTGATATATTCGTTTAAAGCAATCCCGACCTGCTCCGAAAAAAGCCGGTACACCGTGGACTCACTTACATGCAGCAACCGGGCAAGCACTCCCGCATTCAGCTCTTCCCCAAGATGCTGATTGATATGAGCTGCACAACTGTCGATCAGCTCATGCCTGCGCTGCCCCTCCTTTTTTCCTTCCTTTTTGTATTTTACCAGCACCATCATAAGCTGATACAGATACATATGATAACAGTTCCAGTTCTGCTCCTGTTGCAGCGGGTGCACAGGAAGCTGCTGGTTCCTGCACGCCTGCACTGTCACGGGCAGGTCCGCCGCACACAGCCAGGCCATCTCTGACAGGGCCTGCCGGATCAGCCGGGCATCCTCCATTTCCACCCTGTCCGCTTCCAACGTGGAACAGTAAATGCTCCTGCCCTCCATATCACCCAGCATTTTACTGTCGATCGAACAAATGATCTGCACATCCCCCGGCTCCCCGTCATAGATCTCGTGACTGACACCGCCGTTTATCGTAATGAAATCCCCGGCCTGCAGCAGGTACGCAGTCCCGTCTGCCCGCACATGCATCTTTCCCTTGACACAATAAAGAATCTCCGCATGGTCATGCCAGTGGACGCCGTTTACCATCACATTGATCACCATCACCGAAACAGGAATCCCCAGCATATCCGCTGCCCTGTTTGCCTCATAATATCCCCTCATATCCATACCCCCGCTTTTGCAGCCTGCTCTGCTCTCTGCCGCCGGCTTCCTGTATGGCTCTTTATCTGTCCTGTGTCTGTTCTATTCTGTACCTGTCCCATTTTGTACCTGCTCTATCCTGTACCTGTCCTGTTTTGTACCTGTTCTAAAACTGTTCTGTATCTATTCTATCCTGTGTCTGCTTAAAGATTACTCTATTATAGATCACTCTCACCGGATTTTAAATGCTTTCTGCGGCAACTAATCTTTTTCACAAAAAATCCTGCTGAAGTCCCCCAATCGTCCGGCGCGCGAATTGTAACAGAATATTGGAAGTTTTTGCGAGAATCTCACAGGTTTTTTACAGAAAAATACAGTATACTGGACAGTAGAAAAAAACAGTAACAATCTATAGTAACAACAGTAACGCCAACAACAGCTACGGTAACAACAACAGCAACAGCAAAATCAAAACAATGGAGGCTTCAAAATGAACGCAAAACAGATTACCACATACGCCATAGGCGGCAAAGCCATCGTAGAAGAGCACATCCTGTCCGTCACATCGGAGGCGGACGAGCCAAAGCATCTGGAATCCAACGTTATCAATCTTTATCCTGATCTGACTTTTCAGGAGATCGAAGGATTCGGCGGAGCGCTGACAGACACGGTCGGATATCTCTATTCTAAAATGAACGAGACGGATAAGAAACAGTTCCTCGAAGACCATTTCGGGAAGGACGGGCAGCACTACCGTTTCATCCGGATGCATATGGACAGCTGCGACTATTCTCTGGAGGAATATCAGGCAGTGGCGGATCCCATCGCCGACCCGGAGCTGACCACCTTTTCCATTGAGCGCGACCGCACCTATATGATCCCGCTGTTAAAAGATGCCATGGCGATGACTGTGGAACCGTTCAGCGTCCTGTTGAGTCCCTGGTCTCCGCCGAAGCAGTGGAAGACACCGCCCGCCCGGCCGAAAAACGACGCTTCCGTCTACGGAGCCGGATTCGACTTATCCGCCTTCACACCGGAAATAGACTATGACACCCCGTCAAGATGCCACGGCGGCAGCCTGAAAAAGGAATACTACCGAAGCTGGGCGCTCTACCTTGCCAAATATGTACAGGCTTACCTGGACGAAGGTATCCCGGTAACGATGATGACGCTGCAGAATGAGACCATCGCGGCGACCAACTGGGACAGCTGTGTCTGGAGTGCCAAAGAGCAGAAAGCCTTTTTAAAAGACCACCTGTATCCGGTATTCAAAGAAGCCGGCCTGACCGATACTGTGGGCCTCTACATCTGGGATCATAATAAAGAACGGGTTGTTGAATTCGCCCGGGAGATGATCGACGACGAGACTGCCGGAATGATAGAAGGAATCGCCTTCCACTGGTATTCCGGAGACCACTTTGAGTCTCTTGACATGGCGCGCACCCTCTTCCCGGACAAAAAACTGATGGGAAGCGAGTGCTGTGCCCTCCATCCGCCCGGAAAGACCAGCCCTTTCGCCGCACTGTCCGGCATGAACGGCCCCAGCATCGCAGAAGTGGAATATGAGGATGCCGCCGCCTACGGGCATGACATCATCGGCGATCTCAACAACGGCATGAACCGTTGGATCGACTGGAATCTCTGCGTGGATAAAAACGGCGGCCCGCGGCATGTCTCCTCCGGCTTCGGTGCACCTGTCTGCGCCAATGAGGACGGCACATACCGCATACTTCTGACCTATCATTACATCGGTCATTTCTCACGCTTCCTCCTGCCCGGTGCGAAGCGGATCGGCCACTCACGCTGTGACGACAAAGCAGAACTGACCGCTGCAAAAAATCCGGACGGCTCCCTCGCAGTCGTTTTGTTAAACAGGGGCCAGGCAGACGTCTCCTGCGCGATCCGCATGAACGGCCAGATCATCCGTATCACGCTGCCGTCTAAAACGATCAGTACGATCTGCATCGCCTGACCGCGACCAATTCCGTTCCGCCGCAGTGCGATGTAAAACAGGGCTGTTGCATAGACCTTCCGGTCAACAACAGCCCTGAAACTAATGCTTTTTGTAATGCTCCATCCAAATAATGCTAAATGCCATAAATAACAGACCTGAACCAATCACTATGATAAGCATTGCAGAAACCGGAAACTGTACATTTCCAAACATATAAGTGATTCCATTTTCAGACGCATATATATCTATAATTTCTTTCGCTGTCATATACGTGCCTTTCACTGTCTGGTCTGTTACATTTCCAAAAGTTGCCATAAGCGGTTCTCTTGTCATGACTCTGCGCATAAGCGTCGCACCATGATGGGCTGGAACGAGTGCGAATATTTTTTGGATATTTGCGGGAAACATGCCTATTGGTAAAAATGCCCCTGTAAGAAAGCCAACCAGCGCAGACATAATTCCTGTAAATGTACTGTACAGGCTTACGCTTTTTGTCAACATGGCTGCCACAAAAAGTATGCTTGTTGCCGAAAATGTGTTTGCAATAATTAAGCCTGTCATTTCCAAATTGCTCCGCATACTTAACCATTCGCCGCCGTTCATTACGATAAATCCCTCTGACAGGAACAGGCAGAGTATATTCATCACAATGCCTACAAGAAACGGGGCTAACCAATAACCGACAACCAGCTTGTTACGGGCGACTGCACTGACAAGGAAGCTGTCTAACCGATTATCATTACTGTCCTGTACCATGATTGTAAGTACATTGAGGGGAACCAGGATGCAGTTGATCATCAATACGCCCGCCATTGATGTTGTGTCAACCAGCCAGCGTATATGGGCAAAGTCCATTCCCTCCACTTCGGCGTATACGTCCATCATTCCTTTTGCCATATAGTCACCAAGAAACAGACTGATCAGGACTATGAATAACAGCATATAAACAAACGAGAACAAAATGGATAATGGGTTTTTCAGATAAAGTTTCATTGTTCTGCCAGTTAATACACGTATTTCTTTCATTTCGGCACCTCCGTATGACCTGTTACAGTTAAAAATACATCGTCCATATTTCCTTTTATCAATTCAAAATCAAGAAAATCATCTAAGCTGTTTACTATTTTTAGCGCTTCATGGCTATCTTCAATTGAAAGCGAAACGTAATCCGCTTTTTGCTTTGCGGTGTAGCCCATTGCCCGCAGTTGTTTCATACCCTCCTCTGAATTGGGAAAACGCAGCTTTAATGTGTCTTTTCCATACTTGCTTTTCAATGTGTCCGGTGTTCCCTCTGCACAAATTCTGCCCTTTTCCAGTATCAATACATTGTCTGCCGCTGCCGCTTCCTCCATGTAATGCGTTGTGAGAAAAACGGTCATTCCCTGCTGCGTCTGCATATCCCGTATCAGTTTCCAGATGGCTGTGCGTGTTTGTGGGTCTAACCCTGTTGTCGGTTCGTCCAGTATAAGAATTTCCGGCCTGTTTAAAATTGCACGGGCGATTTCACATTTTCGTTTCTGCCCGCCGGACAGTTTTCCGAAAGGACGCTTCCAAATATCGGAAAGCCCAAATACATCACGCAATTCATTGATTCTGCAATGGAGTTCATCACCACATAACCCTTGAAAACGTGCCCGTGTATTCAGATTATCTCCAACCGTCAATAAATCGTCTAAAACATTGGTCTGAAAAACGACACCCAAACGGCTTCTCACTTTTGCAGCTTCTTTGTCTGTGTCAAAACCATCTACAAGTATGCTGCCGGAAGTTTTCGGGAGCAATGTACAAATCATACTGATCGTTGTAGATTTTCCTGCGCCGTTCGTTCCAAGAAACGCGAACAGTTCACCTTGTTTCACTGTAAAGCTGATATTATTTACAGCGATAAACTGATCAAACTGTCTGCACAAATTTTTAATCTCTATGATATTTTTCATTTTGTCACCAACCTTTCTTTCCATATCTTAATTCATTACGTTACGTTATTAGCAAGTGTTTTTTCAAAAAAAATTTCCGGGACTGATACGCCCCAGAATGATACCTTGCTTACCTTTATTCCATTTTTGTTAAAAAATTTGTTTTTGATTATAAATGTTTAAGGCTTCTTCTAAAAATGGTTCTGCCTTTTCAATCAGTTCCCGTTCAGCAGGATTCCACACTTCTCTCTGGTTGTCAACTGCCAGAAATGCCTGTTCATGTTCAGGATTTCCGCCTGTGACTTTTTGCACCATTTCCGTCCACTCCATTGCCAGTGTCTGGGCGATTGCCTCACCGGGCTTTATTCCGGCTGCATTGGATGCTGCCGACTTTATGGAAAGGCGTTTCCATGTGTTGTAAAAGTCCATAACATCATCCAATGTCTGAAAATGTTCCCCAAAAACTTCTGTCTGTTCCTCTGAAAACTCGTAATCCCCCCAGATAGAAAGGTCAACCTTGCCGAGTGACTGCATAAAAGCCGCTAACAACGTCCACGGCGGCGTTTTTCCGGCATTGATAATTTCCTGGCTTGCTTCAATAGCGGCAATACTGTTTTGGATATTGTATATTTGGTTGTACAGCATGACTTTTTGTGCGGATAACAATTCATCGGCATTTTTATCTGTTTTAGGTTCAGCAAGTATTCTTTTAATTTGATTCAGTGAAAAACCTAAACCACGATAAAAAATAATATGTTCCAACTGAATCATATCACTTTCTGTGTAAAAACGCCGTCCTCCCTCTGTGCGTCCTGATGCCGGAAGAACCCCAATATTATCATAATGCTGTAAAGTCCGTATCGTAAGCCCGGAAATCTTTGCTACTTCGCCTGTACTGATTTGCTTTTCGTCCATGACTTTCACCTCCGGCTTTATTATACTATATTACATAACGTAATGTACACATGTCTTATGGCGTTGTGGGAAAATCTGTTTGCAGAATGTGGCAAAGGTTTCTCTGTTTCCAATATCCAGTTTATGCGCCGGTTTTATCAGGCTTATCAAATTCAACAGACACTGTCTGTTAAATTAAGCTGGTCACATTATTGTGAATTGTTATCTATTTCTGACCTCGGCAAACGTAGCTGTTATGAGAAAGAAGCTGTTTTAAAAGACTGGCATGAAAATCAAACTAAATAAAACAGCTGGCTTTTGAACTCATTATGCCTTTATGATTCCGTACGCGCCGCCCACTGTCCCGCCGTCAAGAAGCAGCGCCCTGACCTTCCTCTGCAGGCTTGTCCGCACCGGAAGCTGCTCATAGGCGGTATCCGCCGGAACCTGAAACAGCCATTCTATGTATTCGTTCTCTTCCCTGTCTACCGACTTGATCGTGAACCGCTTCTGGAAAGAGACGATATGAGACTGTTCCGGCAGCAGCTGTCTCAATACCGGTGACAGCAGCCAGGACTCACACGTATACCTGTCATAGACATAGTCGGGATAACAGGTCCGGAAAAATGTGTCCGCCTCCTGCATGGAGCGATCCACCGCCTCCACCGACAGGTCCGCATCTGAAGGGATGTGCAGCGCGATCACCTTTTCCCCTTCCTCCTCACTGAACTCATATTCCAAAGCACCGATCCGAAACAGTGACATACTGATCTGCCGGTAAGCCCACCATCCTCTGTCAAAAAACAGCCGCCCGTTCTTCTGTCTGCATTCTTCCAGAAATCTTGTAAAACACTTTATCGTATCTATGTAAATGCTCTCCGCGATCCCTTTTTGCCGATACCGGTCAAACACACGTCCCGCGCACGCCAGCTGACAGTACAGCATCTTCATGTTATCCGTATCTTCTGCCAGAAAGGCACTTAACTCCCTGTACGCTTCTGCCGCCGTCCGCTGCTGCGACAACCGCTCCAGATACGGTTCGACCAGTGCAGGCTCAAACGCTTCCCCAACAGCCCGCAGCCGGCAGACCACTTCCGGCTGCAGATCTATCAGTCGATATAATGTTTCCATTTCCATCGTCATTTTATTCCTTTCGTCTCTCCCGGATATTTTTCACTCTCTGTTCTGCCTCGTTCCAGATTTCTTCCAAAAACATCTGTTCCTGGAAAACAGCTTTTGAAACACAGGCCCCAACCACAGCACCCTGTCACGAAAGACATGCTTTTCATGAAATATAACACATAAATGATCTGTCTGTCAATTATACCGCAAAATATCCAGTAACTGCCGAATGTTTATCTGCTGCACAGCTTTTTTCATTTCGACAGGAGACTAAGACGATTGCATTTTTATTTAACGATCTCTGTTCCTGCGTCATGGATTTCAAGTATATAAATTTCACAGGGCGACAGCTTCATCGCTTCGGTAGACAGGTTGTCTGCAAGTTCGGCAGACTTGTCTGTCAGCATTTTTTTGAGATCACTTTCCACAATCTCTGCTTCACTCAGACCATTCAGGTAATTTTGCATTTCTTCTTTGAATGTCAGCAACGCCTTATCCCGCTCTGCAACCGTTACAAGTTTCGGGGCGATGACAGAATAAGCGACATCTGCCTCAACGAAACAGCCAAAATCATATACAGTCTCCCCATCCTCATCCAAATAGTCGCATGGTCTGCTTTGTTTGGAGAGCGGCATAGAAAAGGTAAGTTCTTCTCCCATATATTCGCAATATAATTCTGATGATGAAAAACTGATTGTTGTGGTAAAGAAATCATAATTTTCGTCATCGTGGGATATGACGCTGCTCACATCCGCTACTGCGGCAAGGAACTCTGTCAATTCATCAGGTGTGGACGCAAGTGCCGTGTTAAAATCGGCTATGCAACAGGCAGGACAGCCAGACAGCCGTTACGGGAAAATACGGGATTTGAAAACCTTTGCAAAGGCGGTCAGCTTCTTACAGGTCAATAACATTTCCACCCTGTCCGAGTTGCAGGAAACGCTATCGAAAATGAAAAAACGGTACTGGAATACCAACAGCGAGATAAAGCAGACAGAAAAGCTACTCCATGAGCGAAAAGAACTGATAGACCAAGCGGAAAACTATCTCCAGTATCGGGATTACCACAAGGCATACAAACAGACCAAGCCGAAAAAGCAGGAGGATTATGCGGAACGCTACCGCACCGAACTTGCACTGTATGACCGAGCGGAAAGGTATCTGAAAGAGCATTTAGGGAGCGACACCAAGCTAAGACCGAAAGCGTGGAAAGCTGAGGTTGCAGACCTAACCGCACAGAAAGACCGCCTTTATCGGGAAATGCGCAAGCTGAAAGATGAAGTTGCTGAAGCTGAAACCGTCAAGCGTTGTGTAGAGCAGGCAATACCGCCGACAGAGCAGAGAAAGGAGAGGTCAAAGGCGCATGATATGTCATTATAAAGTGAATCTTGGATGGAAATATATTAAAATATTCATTTTCTGACCGATAAATAATATGAGTATAAAGTGAGATAGTGGATAATTACAAAGTAAATCATTCAGTTACGCATATCTATATTTGTGGAAAGTGTGTGAAAGGGGGTAATCAGATTTATATAAAACAAGAAAGATAACACAACATATTGATATGCGAGGCTGATTAGATATTTTAACTATAGAAAAGATGAGTGAAAAATGAAAAAATTCAAAAAGTTATTAAGTGTTATGTTGGTTAGTACGTTGTTGGTTGCTAATGTTATTCCTGTAAGTGCTGCGGAAATACAACCGCGTGATGCGGCTCCTGCATTGACACAGTTTTATGTGTATTCCGTATCTTCTGAAAAAGGTGGAACAGAAGTTATTCAACGTTCGGGGTCATTTGCGCAGGTTGGTACAACATTGGATCACGGCGGGACTTGGTTGGAAGTTGAAACGATTGAGATCGGGTATGCAAAAACACGCTCAGCCACTCTTAACAGCACTAATATGACCTTGAAATCTAAAAAAGCGATAGACCTTGATAATGATCGTATAATCGATGGATGGGCTTGCGTTTGGAGATATGAGAACAGCTATGGTTTTGAAGCCGGAACATTTAAGGCTAGTTCCAAATCTGCAAATTCACCGTGGAATACAATGAATATTACTTTTTATATACATTAAGCTGTATGGGGGTAGCGTATATGCAGGTTAATTCTAATTATCGGCAGAATATCATATCATACGAAAATATGCAGAAAAGTAACGGGACTCCTACATTTGCACAATATGTAACCGAAAAGAATGAAGAACGGCTTCGAGATGAAGCGGCAACGGATTTTGAGGAACGTGTGCTACAGAGTGCTGGACCGAATGCTCCACAATCTGTAAAAGATGCTTGGATGGAGACAGTGAAAGAAGTTGGAGTAAACGGATTGGGTGAAACTAAGAATGGACGGACTCATATAACAGATATGCACATACAGCAAATTATAGCCCATTATTACGGGTTGTCGAATAGTACGGACATTTTGGGTAATTCCGTGGAGTCTGCAATGCGGGCTACTCAAAAAGCTTTATATGATTTTGACCATCCTCTAGAACCTAATCGGGTTATAAGTATTGAAGAACAACAGGCACTTGTAAAGGAAAGGCAGTTTTATGTATCTTTTCTGGAAAAATTGGAAAAGCTTCTGACAGGGAATAAGGAGCAAAATGGAACAGACTTGTACGGCGCAATCAACAGAGGTCTTTTGCGTAGTAAATAATTTTGTTGTGCGTAAATTGTTACGGGAGTATGCACCATGTGAAGATTAGCATGGTGCATATTTTTTGCCCAAAGTTAGAAAAAGAACGTTCTACAAAGTACCGTTTTCTGTAGCGTCAGCACTGAACTTGTACCCAACGCCTACCTAACACCGTTTTCAGATAAGTCGGGTTTTTACAATCCGGCTCAATCCGAGTAA